>Ga0209230_10000552_pt1 | contig 14684 bp, 13 predicted proteins | sample LakOntMetagenome_FD_187467 | JGI IMG/M metagenome (GOLD analysis project Ga0209230, IMG submission 187467) | Freshwater and sediment microbial communities from Lake Ontario - Sta 18 epilimnion Metagenome (SPAdes) (version 2) | ecosystem: Environmental > Aquatic > Freshwater > Lentic | place... | reverse complement strand
TACTGGGTGCTGCCATTGTAGCCATACTTGGTGCTGCCATTGTAGCCATACTGGGTTCCCCCATTGTAGCCATGTCAGGTTCTTCCATTCTTGTAGTTTTTGTTGCCGATGTTGTTCGTTTGGGTTGAGAAAAGAAGCCTCCCATTATTTATAAGGTAATTTAATTAAATATTTTTTATTTAAAATTTATTTAATTAAATTAATTTTTAACGTCTCTTACGAAGTGTTTTGATTGCTTTACCGAACGATGCCATCCGCTGTTCAAATGTTGGTATCTTGATTTTTCCCTGGGTGTAAAGGTAATAAAGCACTGCAGCTACAAGGAGTAGTAAAAGCAAAATGAGCATACCGCTGCCGCCACCTGCACCGAATTTTGAAATACTACCACTTTGTTTTGCAGAATATGTAACAGCAGGAACCTCTTTGTTCCACATATTAAATTTATCACCCGGCGTTGTAAAGGGGTCTGGGAGGTATTTATTCATAAATTTATGAAGTTCGAATGAACCATTATCGTACATAACGATATAGTCGTAGTCAAATGTCAGATTATTATCTGTAAGATACCCAGGAATCTTTTTTGCCATATTTTCATTTGTATCGTTAGCTAATGTTCCAGCTGGTGCGGTATATACCGAAGCATTAGGGTACGCGTTTCCATTAGAATCTCTTGAAACAGCATTCGTATTATTATAAATATAACCAGTTTTATAAAATGTTATTGTAGGCGGTGGCCGTGGTGCCATTGTTGTTGGTGCCATTGTTGTTGGTGCCATTGTTGTTGGTGCCATTGTTGTTGGTGCCATTGTTGTTGGTGCCATTGTAGTTGGTGCCATTGTGGTTGGTTCCATTGTGGTTGGTCCAATTGTACCCATATCAGGTGTTGACATTGTGCCCATACTAGGCGCTCCCACTGTAGGCATACTAGGTGCTCCCATTGTAGGCATTTCTGATGCTGAGGTTGTTCGTTTGGGTTGGGAAAAGAAGCCTCCCATTATTGTAATTTAATTAAATATTTTTTTATTTAAAATTTATTTAATTAAATTAAATTCAACGCCTCCTACGAAGCGATTTGATTGCTTTGCCGAACGATGCCATCCGCTGCTCAAATGTTGGTATCTTGATTTTTCCCTGGGTGTAAAGGTAATAAAGGACGGCAGCTACAAGGAGCAACAACAATAAAACAAGCATACCACCACCACTTGCACCAAACCTTGAAATACTGGCAAATGTTGAAATTTCTGGAACGGAATATGTAGAATTCCAGGTATCTGCCGTGGTTGTTACAGATGTACCTGGCGGTACATTATAAGCTCTAAAACCACCATCAGTCCATATTGTTACATGATTATACTTTTCATTTATGTTATTTTTAGATAAAATTTCCGATATTTGACTAAGTATATTGTCCTTAGTACCAAGTGAGAGAGCTCGAGCTCTTGACCTATAAACTTCTTTTCCATTTGTTACCTGGCCACTTTGAACAAATGAAATATTTGGCGTTGATGATGTTGATTCCGATGGTATGGAATATGTAGAATTCCAGGTATCTGCTGTAGTTGTTATAGATGTACCTGGTGGCACATTGTAAGCTCTAAAACCACCGTCAGTCCATATTGTTACATGATTAAATGGTTCATTTATATTATTTTTAGATAAAATAGCAGATACTTGAGCAAGTATATTGTCCTTAGTACCAAGTGAGAGAGCTCTAGGACCTGACCTATAAACTTCTTTTCCATTTGTTACCTGGCCACTTTGGACAAAGATTAATTCCGATGGGTATGTTGGTGCTGCCATTGTTGTTGGTGCCATTGTTGTTGGTGCCATTGTTGTTGGTGCCATTGTTGTTGGTGCCATTGTTGTTGGGGCCATTGTTGTTGGGGCCATTGTTGTTGCGGCCATTGTTGTTGGGACTCCACCAGCATCCATGCCAGGTGTTTCCTCAGCACCCATATCGGATGCTGCCATTGTAGGCATTTCTGTTGCAGAAGCTGTTCGTTTGGGTTGGGAAAAGAATCCTCCCATTTTTTATAAGGTAATTTAATTAAATATTTTTTTATTTAAAATTTATTTAATCAAATTAATTTTTAACGCCTCCTACGAAGGGATTTAATACTTTTACCAAATTGTGCCATCCTCTGTTCAAATGATGGTATCTTAATTTTTCCCTGAGTATAGAGGTAATAAACAACAACAGCTATAATAAGTAACAACAGTAAAATGAGGGTACTGTTACCGCCACCAGCACCAAACCTTGAAATATTAGCAAATGTGGAAATAACTCCAGGATTTTTAAATTCAATTATTTGTAAAATAGCTAAACCCGGCACTTGTTTCCAAGTTGGGTTCGACAAACTCGGCGTTGTAAATAATTTACCGTCTAGGCCCACAATAGCAAAGCTACCATCATAAAGCCGTGATACTTGTATAACAGCTACACCAGGTACGTGTTTCCAAGATGGAGTCGCCAAACTTGGTGTTGTAAATAATGAGCCGTTAGTACCGATAATAGCAAAAGTACCATCATTAAATTGCGTGACTTGTATAACAGCTACACCAGGTACTTGTTTCCAAGATGGATTTACCAAACTTGGAGTTGTAAATAAAGAAAAATTAGTGCCGACAATAGCAAATGTGCCATCCTTAAACTGTGTGACTTGTATAACAGCTACACCAGGTACTTGTTTCCAAGTTTTTGGGTCGGCCGATAAACTCGGTGTTGTAAATAATTTACCATCCAGTCCAACAACTGCAAATGTACCGTCCTTGAATTGAGTTACTTGTACGCCACCTACACCAGGTACTTGTGTCCAGGTTTTTGGGTCTGATAATAAGCTTGGAGTTGTAAATATCGCACCACGTGTAAGATTATTACCAACCACTACAAACGTTCCATCATTTAATAGTTTAACTTGTGCTACAGCTAGACCAGGTACTTGTGTCCAAGTTTGTTCTGCTGAATTTGGAGATGTAAATAATTCACCCTTAAGACCGATTATCGCAATTGTCGGTGGGAGAGGTGCTGGTGTAGGCGCTGGAGTAGTTATACTATCTATTTGTTCATTTTGGTACGGTGTAGACTCTGGATCAGTTATGCTATCTATTTGTTCATTTTGGTACGGTGTAGACTCTGGATCAGTTATGCTATCTATTTGTTCATTTCGGTACGGTGGTTCCGTGGGTGCAGGTAAAGTTTGTGTAGGTGTTGGTGCTGGTGTAATTACCGGCAAAGTTCGTGTTGGCGCTGGTAAGGTTTGTGTTGGAGCTGGCAAAGTTCGTGTTGGCGCTGGTAAGGTTTGTGTTGGAGCTGGCAAAGTTCGTGTTGGCGCTGGTAAGGTTTGTGTTGGAGCTGGCAAAGTTTGCGTGGGAGCTGGTAAGGTTTGTGCTGGGGATGGCAAAGTTTGTGTTGGGGCTGGCAAAGTTTGCGTAGGTGTTGGTAGTTTTTTTGTAGGTTTTTGTGTGGGTGCCGGCAGTGTAAGTGTAGGCGCAGGTTGAGAAAACCAACCTCCCATTTTTTATAAGATAATCTATTAAATTATTTTTAAAGAAAATTAATTTAATCAATTAGAGTTTACCCACACCTTTAACCTATTTGTCTTGTTTCATTTCAGAACTTGGTCCGAAATTTGAAATACCCCATTTATATTCCTGTTCACAGCAAGAATAAAGGATTTTGTAATTCCCTTAAAAAAAGCCTTGAAGTTTACAAAAAGGTTACTTATCAATTTGTTTTTAATAAATAAAAAATAAACAAATTACGTTTAATTTGAGTAAGCAAGACCTCCCATACCAGACATAATGCGGAGAACATTGTAGTTAACAGCAAAGATGGTAAGAGCGTTGATGTACTCGCTGCCAGTTCCGAAGAACCAGAGCTGAGCAGTGTCAATGCGGGAAAAGTTGCATGTTCCGCTGGGCTGGTGCTCCTCAGGGCGAAGAGCAAAGCTGTACACGGCAATGGAATCGGCAACACCGGTGGCACCGAATCCAGTGTGGGTGTCCCAGATTTGTTCACGGGTGAAGTACTTAAGATTGCGGGAGGTAAAGCGGTCAGTACCGTTAAGGATAATCTTGACCTGCATGTTGGAAACTCCACCAGATACGGTTGTAATGGCACTGGGTGTAGCACCACCGATAACGTCGTCACCAGATGCTGAGTTGTTAACAAGGGTACCTGGTGTACCAACCCAAACGAGCTCCTTAACGGGGTGGTTGAAGTTGAGACGGATGGTGTTGCTTACAGAGTTAACACCAGACTCCTGCTGGTACTGAAGCTGGTCAATGAGGTACTCGTGAGCATTCTGGGCGAACTGGCGACGCTCAGTTGTGTCAAGGTAGACGTAATCAGCATAAACAGTGAAGTTAGCGTTTGCGATGTTGCTTGTAACGCTTGTTGGGAAAACGTAAGCAGAAGAGAGAGCAAACTGAATGTTAAACTTAACCTCGTGGTACTGGAGAGCAATGAGGGGAATGGCAAGACCTGGGTTACGGCAGAACCAGAAACGCATGGGAATGTAAGCCTCAGTTGGTCCGGCGGAGGTGTTGGCAGCAGCACCGGCCTGGTGAGTGTAAGAGAGGCGGTGGTACTTGGTGGAGGGGTTTCCATCAGCAGTGCTGTTAACACCTGGCTCAGCACCAGCAAGACCAAGGTCACCCTGTGCACCTGTGGGGTTGCACTCGGTAAGGTCACGCCAGACAGTGAGCCAGAGACCGTAGTGACGGTCAATAAGCTGACCACCGATTTCGATTTCAAGCTGGCTGAAAAGAGCGTGGGAAACATCGGCGGCGATGCCTGTGGCGCTAAGACCAGATGGAACAAGAAGGCTGGGGTTGTACTGACACCAGAGGCTCTTGAGGAGATCGCCGTTACGGCTGATTGTTACTGTAACGCGAGCACCTGCAGCAACAGAGCCGTTGATGGTCTGCTGGATAGACTCAATGGCGAAGTTGGTGTGGCGACGGTATACAGACTTGAAGAAGGTAATCTGGGGTTGTCCGGTAAGATAGATGTCTTGCGCACCGTATGCAACAAGTTGCATTAGACCTCCGCCCATTTTTGATAATTAGGTTGTTTGTGTACTCTTTTCAGGTATTTTTATTTTTTAGAAAATTCCGAAAAAAATTAAATTAAACTTATTTCAAAATTTTAAATTAAAGGGTCTTAAATTAAATTTACTTGGTAATCATTTTGTTAAAATAACATTCCTTATGATAATCGTCGGGTAATTTTACTTTACAGTTGGAAAAATCAGTTTTAAAGCCTCGTTTTGTCCATTCCTTAAGAAATTCCTCCTGGGTTAAATTTTGCTTTGCGTAATTCATACACTTAGGAATTATCTGTAAGTTATCGGGGCGATGTTTTTCTAATTCAGGTAAGCTTGAATCAATAGCATCTACACTTGCATTCCATAAACAATTACGTTCAAGGTAAACAATCGGGAAAAAGTTAAAAATGGAATCCTTATAATTTTGGTTCTTTACTAATCCCAGAAACGTTTTCTTAGCGGATGTATGTTCTGGGTAAAAATCAGGAGATTCACGGCGCAAACTACCATATACGATAGAAGTATCAATATCACGTGAGGTTTTGCCAAAAGATTTACTGCTTAAATCAAGTTCAAAAATAGAGGGGTCCTTAATAAAATTAATATACTCATTCCAATCGTTGTATTCTGTAATATTTTTAGATGTATTACAAAACCAACAACAGGTTACCACATTATCTTTACAATAATTATTCTTACAGTTCTTTTTATCAAATGTTAAAGCATCTGGTTTATATTCATCATTTCCAAATGTGCATTCAACTTTACAATAAAAACAATTTATACCTAAAGATATTAAATGATTAAGGTCATAATCAATTTTTTTATTAGCATACTTTTGCGAACTGTATTTAATACTTAAATAAGTATGTAAATCGTTATGGCGAAGTTCTCGTTCTTTAAATGATTTAGTATCAAGTTGGCATTTTTTAGAACAATACCTATTTAACTTATCAGGGTTTTCAATTACTCCATTACATTTTTCGCAATACATATAGTCACATTCAATATCATCTAAAGCGATAGATGATTTACCAGGTTTATTTTTAACCACCTTATTTTTACCTGTTGTACCATTAAAAATCTCCCATTTAATATCAATAGCATTTCTACCTGTCATATTTCTAATAGAACGTAAATTTACTATATACTTACCAGAGTTTACATTAAAAATATTATCAGTATCACGTTCAAAATAAATATCAGTATAGTCGGGGTGGTTTTTCCAATTTTCAGTATCAAGGTTTTCCATAAAATTTTGAATTGGTGTATTACCTATAACCATCCTATTACAGTCCCTGCATTTACCTCTTTTAGTTTTATTTATATAAAAAAACTCCTCAGTATAAGGCTTGGAAATTTTACAATAAGTACAAGTTTTATTTTCAATAACTTGGTCTAAATTATCATAAACGTGTTCGCGAATATCAAAACTTATACTCTTGTATACTGGAACTATTCTATTACCATCGGCATCAAACTTATCATTTTTCTTAAATAATCTACTAATAGTAATATTAGTTATATTATGGTCGTTATAATGTTCTCTAAAAAACTCGGCTGCATGTTGATACGAATTAAAAGTATTTTGTAAGACATTATCCACAAACCAATCAATTTTTTTCATTACCTTTTTGGTTTCCATTTTTTGTTTTGGTCTGCTTTGTTAATATTATAAGTTACGTTTCTTTAAGTTATTTTCATTTACTACACAATGCGCCACATAGTGCATTTTCCATCCACAAAAAGCTACCTTTTGCATAACTTGTTTTCACTCGGGATAGATGCCACCCTTGGCATTTTACTAATTTACACCAAAAAGACACCTTTTTCATAACTTGTTTTCACTCGGAGTAGAGGCCACCCTCCGCATCTAATCTCCCCGAATACCTTTGTAGCGAGGATGCCGAGGTATTGAATCACTGGTTAATCCATTAAACGTATATGTTAATAGTGTTCCTACGGGATGTGTTGTGCGATAATTTTTCCTTATGGTATCGTTCATTCCACTAACAAAAAATTTAGAAACCCCGTTTGTACATTCGAACGAACCCAACAAACCTTGATACTTGCCTTCTCCAGGTTTGTAACCAATTATTTTACATTCTGCGTCGTCAACAAGTTTCATTTTTAACATTAGTTTAGTTCTACGTGGTATGTAAGGTATACCAGGTGCTCGTATCATAACACCTTCAGCTCCGTGGTCAACAAGTGAGTTATAAAATTTCATGAGTTCTTGTTGAGATTTTATTTGATATTGTTCTGTAAATACTAAAGGGCAAGGACCTTTCTTAATATAAAACGGAACGGGTATGGATTTCCATGCCGTTGTTCTCTGTTTTACAATTTCCTTTAAGATTTGTTTACGTTGTTCGTAAAGGTCACCTGTTATTACATCAAATACCCGGTATTGGATAGCAGCCCAACGTCTGTCAAGGTCTTGTTGCGAGGGGTCTCCCTTTTTTCTCTGCCGTTCTGGTTTTAATCGTGTTTTAAGAATACTTGTAGTTTCGCTAAATGAGTTACGTTCTAAAAACAATTCTCCATCAAGTGCTATACCAGGTGGCATACAAGCCATAAACCACCTTGGTACATATGGATATACCCTGGGCTCAGCAGATGCACCTCTACTTACAAACTTTTCTCCATCCCATATTGCTCGTTGTCCGTCATATTTTTCAGAAACCCACCAGCCAATTGGTGCATCGGGTACATTGTACTGGCGTTTAATAACGGCGTCTCTACCTGATTTAATTTCGTGTTCGGCGTAATTAAAACCAGTCATAACTTCAAGAGCAGGTACATAAAGGTCCTCTTTACGTTTTATAACTGTTGTATCGTCTGGGTAAACTGCTCGTCCATGGATTCCCAATGGATATTCTACTTTTGAGTATCCATGTTCTTGTGTTTCATTTATAAACTGTTCTATACTTAAGTTTTTGCTTGTGGCAATTTGTCGGATGCACTCCATTAAACAATTTAAGTTTACCTTTTATTTTTTTAATTGCTAAAAGACAAACCGCCCATACCTGACATAATTCGGAGAATGTTGTAGCAGGGTGCATACAAATTATAAGCAGGTAATTCTGAATAATTTTCAACAGGAACGCCGTCTATATTACCAGGTGAAGTAGTCGTGTTTCTTAGAAAAAAATTTAATTGTGCTGAATCAATCCTGCTAAAGTTGCATGTACCACTTGGCTGGTGCTCTTCGGGTCGTAGTGCAAAACTATAAGTGTAAATAAAATTGGTAGGTGTATTTGTATGGTGGTCGTAAGGTTGTACTAACCTGAAATATTCGCCTGGGCGTTCCTTAAACCGGTCTGTTCCATTTATAATCAACTTGAAGTTATACATTGGTGCGAATTGTGCAGGTGTTCCATAAGGTACTGTATCGTCACCTATCGTAAAGTCGTTATCTTGGCAATTAGTACCGTTTCTGTTGAAAACCCATACAAGTTCTTTTGTTGGATGGTTTAAATTAAGTCTGATAAGATTTTCACCAGTTAATGTCTGGACATTTCCTGATTGCGATTGTACTTGTTCTATGAGGTATTCGTGAGGGTTTTGCGCAAACTGGCGGCGTTCTGTTGTATCGAGATAATAATATGTATTGAATATCTGAAAATTGTTAAATTGAGGTATACTTCCATTTAAAGTAACTGGCTGGTACTGGTTAGCTGTTACAGCAACAATAAGATTCTCAAACTTTTCAAATGTTATTTTAAGGCGTATTTCGTGGTACTGTAAGGCAATCAAGGGTATCGCCAGCCCGGGATTTCTACAAAACCAAAACTGGAGTGGTATAAATAACCTTGAACCGGGTTCTTGTGCGACGTCGTAAGGCCTGTAGGCATTATTGTAATCGTTACTGTTATTATAAGTTTTACCTACCATTTGCGAATACCCGGCTTTTTGTGAATAATTTAGATTTAACTGGCTCCATATGTCCATCCATTGTCCATATTGTTCGTCAATTTGCTGGGCACCTATTTCTATACTGATGTACTTTACAAGATAATTGCCTACCCCTTGAATCCATCCAAATGTATCATATTGCGAGGGGTTAACGACGAATCCGCTTGGGTCAGGTAAACTTACCTGGAGCACGATATTTCCTAAAAGGTCACCGTTTCTTGCGACGACGACTGTAATATTCCCACCGAAATTGATGTTTCCATCAACAAGTTGGGGTATGGATTCCATTGCAAAATTTGTAGACCTTTGGTAAATTGCTTTAAAAAAAGTTATTTGTGGATTTGTTGTAAGATAAACGTCTTGAGACCCATATGCGGCCAGTTGTACTAAACCACCACCCATCTTTTATTTTAACTGTTATTCTTTTTGACACTTTTAAACAAATGGATATTATTGGAATTTTTACATTTTCTTACAGACCACCCCTGTTGTAGCAAACTAAATATAAAAAGTGCGCGTAAAATAATTATTAGGCTTACGGCATCCATATTAATTAAATTAAATTATTTTAAACAAATAAAAATACCGTAAACCGGTAAGAATGGAAACGTTTCTACAATTAAAAATAGGCATTGTCTTAAATTATAAAAAGGCTGAAAAGAAAAAGGATGAGCTATATTGTATAAATAAGTATCCATGGCTGGGGATAGCAGCTCAAACAGAATACTCTAAATACTGTATCAAGAAACGAGGTAAGCTTTGTGTACCTGCCGATGTAGCAATAGGGTTGTTTCTTGAAAGTTTATCAAATATTTCAGGTGGCCAGGTTAAAATAAAAGTTGACTACATAACACCCGATGAAATTAGCGTTGAGCGATTCAGGCAAAACGACATTGTTTACATAGTAATTTATGACCTGTTGGAATCATTTCACTTAAGCAAAACTGGAAATTTCGACAAGTTTAAACACGCTCTACAAACCTGTGACAATGTCTATCCTCCTTATGAATACCAGAAGTTTATCAATAACAAATGTAGTTACTACAAGTATCTTGAAAAGAAAAGGATACCTGTAGCACCAACCCACTGTATCACTCGTAAAAAATGGTTAAAGCGAGACAGCGATAAATACACATCAAGTGTACTTAGTAAGGTAAAAAGCAACAAGTGGCATTCCATAATTGCTAAACCTGTGTATGGACAAGAATCAAAAGACTTTGCTAAATTTTTAACCAACGACAATTGTAAGGATTGTGAAAACTCCATAGATAGCCAACACGGCAGACTGAAAAAATACCTTTCACGTAATATTCCCAAATACAAGTCTATTGTTATCCAGGAATATATACCTGGTTTTGACAAAAGTAATCCGGAATTTAGAACTTACTTTGTAGATGGTATTTATGCCTATACCGTTGTTACAACCGACAAAATAGTGGCAACACCTCGCCAAGAAGGCGGAAAGTACCCTGTACCAGCTTCACACTGGAGGTATATTATGAAGTTCTCTAAGAGGGTTATGGATTCTCTGCCAAAATTTGATTTACCTGGTCTTAACAGGAATCCAATTTTAACACGAATAGATATAGGGAGTGGGTTGGAGGGAGTTCCATTTACCTACTTTGTAAATGAAGTAGAATTTGTACCCAGTTTGTACATTGAGGACCAGAATTTCCCGGTTGTTGAAGAACTCGCAAAGAGTTTGATGAAAGTGGCATTTGAATACAAGTTTGCCAAGCACTTGCCAGTTAAGGTAAAGTTTTAAAGGTAAAGGTGACTTTTTTTAAAGGTAAAGTCTATTAAATTTGATTCTCGGTGTGCGGCAATAGTGACATAGTAATTTATTTTGAGTCCTTGTTTTACAAGTTTCGCATAAAGTATGGCCGCAAGGGTCTATAAACCAGTCAATTTGGTTTTCCATACAAATGGAACAAAGGACTGAAGGATGGATTGCTGAAAGTTCTTGTAATGTCTTTTTAACAAAATGGAATTCCGATTTTAAATGGTATTCTTGGTCAATTAATTTATCAAGTTCCAATTTAGAGTAGTACCAGTCTATACGTTCTTCAAGAACATCACGTAATTGCTGGTCCTGGGCAGTTAATTCACCTTGTGTGATACCATCGATTGATTGTAAACTATTTGAGATATTTACGCAAAATGTTTCAAACAGTTTCCTACGTTCCTCAACGACGATTTCGTGTTCTGTTTTTTTTAAATAAAGTTCGGCTATTTTTTGTTTTAAATCGTTTATTGTAGTTTGTGATTGAGTTAAGTTATATTTTTTAGTAAATGCAAGTTTATCGGTTTCAGTTAAATCAATGTCGTCACCTTCAGATATAACAAATAACTTTTCTCTAATTTTTCTAAATACGTTATCGTATGCTTTTTGTTCACAACCACGTTCAGATATTAATTCCTGGAGATTACGTGTAATACGGTTATCGTGTATGTTGTAATCATTGTATGGAGAATAACTACCGCTACTGCTGCCACCGCCACCGATATCCATTTCCCCTGTTAAAGTTATTGTACCTTTTTCTTTAAATGGGTAAAATTAAACTTAAATTAAACTTAAACTTAAACCTTTAATTTAATTCAAATTCCCTAAGGTCTTGAAAACAATACGGGCATTTTACAGATTCCTTAAACCACTCGTAACAACAACCGTTACACATTTTCTGTTGACAGCACCTCACTTTTTTAAAGTTCAGGTGAGATTCCATACAGATAACACAAGTATCTTCTCCTATATCGTCGGGTAAGTCTTTGACGTCTTTGTAACCGACCTTTACAGGTTCCCAAAAGGCTTCGTTTGCACCGGTTACTCCGTTTACTGCACCGTTTATGTTTTCAAGGAATGAAATTAGTGGTTCTGTCAGGTAATCGTATAGTTCATTTTCAAACCGCCTCCTTTCTGCTATAAGCTCTTCTAAAGACTCGTCGTGTTCCTGGAAATAAATGTATACTAACTCGTTTCTAGATTCCATTAAAGCTAAACGTTACAAAGCTAAACTGTACAAAGCTAAACGTTACTGTTATTATTTTTTATCTTTTCTTTAAATTTTATCGTGAAATTCTTGGGTTTTGAAACTATTTCGTTAAAATCGCTAAAATGTTTGTATATCAATTCCATTTTTTCAATGTTTCCACCAAGTGCCGAAATTATGTTGTTAATAAATCCTAATTGCCCAGGTGAAAGCGTTTTTGTCTTTACAAGGTCGTGACTAAGAAACTTCTTGACGGTTAAAATATCGAAAATATCAAGTGCGCGTTCATTGACTGGTTGGCTCTTGTTTAACAATTTTACCAGTTTGTGGTTATTTAAATAAATATTGTACCGGTTGTTTATACAAGAAGACCTTACGTTACGGTTTGGTCGGTCACTGCGGGAGTAATAACTGGGTATACAAAGTGAATGTAAACAATGAAGCTCAGGAACAAATGTCCGTAGCGACTCGTAAGTATCCGAAAAAAGGGTTTCTCCTATACTTATAGCTTCAGCGGATTTCGCAACAGCATGGATATCATCATTGTATTCTAGATAGTTTTCGTGTACAAGGTTACTCAGCATAAATCCATCGGTGTCATATAACTTAAAAATCTCGTTTACCCCGGTCTCTTCTTCGTTAAACAAGATTTCTAAAAATCTATACATTCCAATTTCTTCATCTTTGTGAAATGAATCAATAAAACTTTCGTCTATTTCGTCACTCGGTGATTTTAATACAAATTCTACTGTATTTATCAATAGCCGTTTGTCACTTCCACATCGTTTTACAATTTGCATCGCAAAGTCCGGGTCCAAAGTATTAAAACGGGTTATTATCCATTTATGGAGAACGGTATTGTTTATTTCTGGAATATAAAATACCTCGTGAAGTTTTTTCATATCGCTTAGTTTACTACCTTTTGAGTCTGCGCTCACTACAAGTATAGGTGGTAATGTAAATGGACACTCAAGGTCACCCAAAAAAAGTTTAAGTTCCCGCTTATTTTCAATTCGTGTAGCTTGATTTCTAAGCAAATGTAAATTATGGATATCAGTTGCGCTCAAAATATCACTGTTTCCATTCTGAAATTCGTCTATAAATATTAATTTACGAGTTTTTGTTTCACGTTTTAAAAAAAAATTGGTCTTACTAAATTCAGAAAAAACAAAAATATCCTTTAAAAGGTCGCGCTTTGATTTTATGGAAAGATGATTATCACTTGATTTTACACGGTAAATCTGGATATAGTTTTCGTGACAGTAACTTTCTACCAAAGTCGTTTTACCACAACCTGTAGGACCAACTAGAAGAAGTACTTTATTTGCGTTGTTGTACCAGTTATTAACGATGTAATGAGCGGTCTCCATACCTACCAATTCTTTTACAGGTATATAGTCTTTTACAGGTGATTCACATAAAGGCTGTGGCGGGTCTTTAAATGGCCTGAATGTCTCTGGGTCAGGCTCTTTCTTTTTAGAACTCATACTTTCTACTACGATTTCATTGTCAAGAGAAGGTTTAAAAGCTAATTTAACCATTCTGTTTTACTCAACCATTCGCTTTTAGTTATTAATTTTTATATTTCTTTAAATTAACAAGAAATGGAAAATCTACTAAACCGTGATAAGGTATGGAACCGTATTAAAATGTATATTTATCTTGTTGTTGCTTTATTTATTTTAGTAATTATTTTATTAACCGTTTTACTAATTACAAGTATCTTAACTCTAAATAAAATCAATGTCGGGCAGACTAAGTTGATTTAACGTTTTTAATTTAACGTTTTTGTTCAACAATTTTGTATTCGCACTTTTTATAAAAACGGTGGCGTTTGATGTATTGACCTTTAAATATACTAAACTCGTCTACGATATCAATCACCAGCGGCTCATTGGCGTTCTTTTGACGAAGGATTCTACCAACTGCCTGCTCAACATCCGATTTAGGTGTCGCCAATATCAAGGTATCTAACAATGGAACGTCAAAACCTTCGCCCGATGCCTGGTAGGTTCCTACTATAACTTGCGATTCTGTCGTAGCTTCACGGTCTTGTGTAGACATTCCGCCAAGATATACACCTGCCGTTATACCAGCTGCGACAAGTTGAGCGGCTATGTTTTCACAGTGCTCTCTACGGTCCGATAAAATCAGTGTTTTACGCCCTGCAACCAGTGATTTTACCGTATTTACAATTAATTCGTTGCGTCCTTGTTGCTTGGTAAGATTCGTAATCATCGCGGGGTTATTTACACGACCCGCTTGATTAAATTCTTCGGTGTAGTCTTTCGTGTTATTGAAAATAAATCGGATACTTGGTTTACCGGTTTCTCTCTTAATTGTAATAATCTGCGGTCCCAGAAACCAGTAAAGCACTTTAGAAAGCCCGTCCTTTCTCTCGGGTGTTGCCGACAACCCCACCATGTACTTTGTCTGAACCTTATAAAATAAACTAGAAAATGATTTGGCTGCTACATGGTGTGCTTCGTCAAAGCACTGTAGCCCGTAACTATCAAAAAACCCAGGTGCGTATTCCCTGTTGATAACGGTTTGAATCATTGCTACCGTAATGTCAACGTTTTCTGTTTCACAACGTTCCTGGCGGATTATACCAATACGAGCATCTGGTAGAAATTGTTTTATACGAGATACCCATTGTTCTAATAAAAATTCAGCATGTACTACAATAATAGTTTTAACTTTCATTAAGTCAATTAATTTTAACGCT
>Ga0209230_10000547_pt1 | contig 14725 bp, 9 predicted proteins | sample LakOntMetagenome_FD_187467 | JGI IMG/M metagenome (GOLD analysis project Ga0209230, IMG submission 187467) | Freshwater and sediment microbial communities from Lake Ontario - Sta 18 epilimnion Metagenome (SPAdes) (version 2) | ecosystem: Environmental > Aquatic > Freshwater > Lentic | place... | reverse complement strand
ATGCTTTTGTGTTATGCCTTTCATTAGTAATAAACTTCCATGTTCAAGGAGGACTTTCACTTTGATGTTATCCTGTTTATGTTTCAATTCAAAAACCCGTTCGGCTCCAAAACTCAAGGATGCAATGGCCCCATTTTCCAATAATTCCTTTTCATTATCACTGTGCCATGCCATGCCTTCTGAGCCTGAATGATATAAATTAAGCAAACAAGAATTGTATGAACAACCCGTTTTATCTTCTACCAAGCTTTTCAATTCAAATAATGTATCATTCCAAGCAATTGCCTGCTTTTTAACATTGGAATACGTGTATTCGAAAGGCAAATTGCCATACCATGCCACTTTCCGTTTGGTTACAATGCGTTTTCCAAACAAGATAATTTCATCGTTTTCCCATTCAATTTCATCACGAAGTTTTAGGAATAAGGCATCAGCTATTTCAGACGAAACAATTGATCCGAAATAATTGACCTCTCCATCTTTCGGTAAAATATTCTCGGAAGAATCGGCGGGAAAAAGCGTAAATGTGTTATTTGACAATGGAATACAGTTAAATTAAAACTAGAAATGAAGCGAAATGTAAAGAAAACTTGTACACGATTCCTTTATTAAATCTCTTTTAAAACGATTCCTTTATTTCTCTACTTTTGCAACGCATAATTTATAACTCCTGATGGACAATCTTGTTCTTGCTGCTCAACTTATTTTAAGTCTTTCTATATTAATTGTCCTACACGAAATGGGGCATTTTTTTCCAGCACGTTGGTTCAATACGCGCGTGGAGAAATTCTACCTATTCTTCGATTGGGGCTTTTCTCTTTTTAAATTCAAAACCAAGAAAATCGACGAAAACGGTGTTGACCAAGGAACCGAATATGGAATTGGATGGCTTCCATTAGGCGGCTATGTAAAAATTTCAGGAATGGTAGACGAGTCGATGGATAAAGAGCAAATGGCTTTACCACCTCAACCTTGGGAGTTTCGCTCTAAGCCAGCATGGCAACGTTTAATCATCATGATTGGTGGTGTAACCGTGAATTTGATTTTGGGAATGTTTATTTATTCCATGATTCTTTTTGCTTGGGGAAAGGAATATTTGTCGGTCGAAAATGCTAAATACGGTGTGGTTGTTGGCGATAAAATTGTATCCGATTTGGGATTCCGTAATGGTGATAAAATTGTCTCTGTAAATGGCAAAATGCCCAAAGACTTCCGCGATTTAAACATCGACATTCTGTTAAATGAGCCCAATACGGTTAAAGTAAATCGTAAAGGAAGCATCATCGATGTGAATATTCCGGAAGGATTTGCCGAAAAAGTGGTTGGTTTAGATGAGCCTACACTTTTCTATCCAGCTATTCCAGCTATTGTGGATTCCGTAATGGACGATTCTCCAGCAGCAACCGCTAAACTCATGAAAGGTGATACCATTTGTGGTGTTAACCAACATGAAATACACTTCATGGCCGAACTTAGCAAAGAACTTACTGATAACAAAGGCAAGGATGTTACAATTTCCGTAGTTCGTGGACTCGATACATTGGCATTAGAAACTAAAATTGGGGATGATGGTAAATTAGGATTCTTCAGCATCGACCCGAAAAAAATATTCAATTTCTCGACGGAAACTTTTGGCTTTTTCGAATCGTTTCCTGCTGGAATTTCGGAAGGTGCGACAACACTAGTAAACTATGTAAAGCAATTCAAACTCGTATTCACTAAAGAAGGTTCTCAGAAATTGGGTGGCTTTGGTGCTATCGCATCGCAGTTTGATAAAGGCTGGGATTGGCATCGCTTCTGGAACATCACTGCGTTTCTTTCTATCGTATTGGCGTTTATGAATATCTTGCCTATTCCAGCGCTCGATGGCGGTCACGTGATGTTTCTCCTTTACGAGATAGTTACAGGACGCAAGCCAAGCGACAAATTCTTAGAACGCGCCCAAATGGTTGGGATGATATTGTTGTTAAGCTTATTGGTTTTCGCCAATGGAAACGACATCTACAAGTGGATCAAAGGACTCATGAAGTAAATGGAATTTCGCGGGCTTTCCCGAGTATTCCAACCTACGAAACTGACCGTCTGATTTTACGAGAAGTCCGTGCAGAACACCAACGTTTCTTGGCATTGAAAGCGCCTGTGAATCAAGCCAGGATGTTTCTTAACATCAAGAATGATGAAGAATGGCAACACGAACGCAACAAAGCCAAACAAGGTTTACGCACTTGGGACACGAGTTCCTGCTGGTTTATGCTGTTCGATAAAGCAAGCGGCTCTCCAATTGGCGCATGCGGATTTCACAATTGGTTTCTTTTGCACCGAAGAGCTGAAATTGGATACTTACTTATCGACGAACAATGGAAACGTTTGGGCTTGATGTCCGAAGCCTTGAAATTTGTTATCCCGTTCGGATTTGATCAACTTAATCTGATTCGCATGGAAGCGTGTATTTCACCAGAAAATAAAGCGTCATTATCTATCATTCAGAAATTCAATTTTCAACTGGAAGGCCTTTTACGAAAACATTATACACCCAAAGGCTCGAATTTCCCCGAGGATTCTATGCTATTTGCTTTGTTGGAAAGCGATTTTAGAATTTAAAGAATATGCTTGGTATATCTCCAACTATTCAGTTAAAACTCACGCAACAAACGTGATGCTTTCTGAAGAGGATTCTTGAAACCATTTTCTCGCAGAGCATACCAAAAAGTAACTGCGTTTATTCCCAATATTGGAATGCCAATCTCACTCTCTAGTTTTTCGGAAATATGAACCATGCTCATGTTAGTTCCCAATTGAAGAATTGCATCCAATTTATTTTCGGGAGTTGCTAAATGTTTTAATATCACTTCTTCTTTAAGTGAATCAGGAATGTGAGCAATATCTACCAAATCGCCACAACCAAACCCAAAACTAACAACCACTTCATAACCCAAATCTTCAAACATTTTAATGGCATTGTCATTTCCCTTTTTAATAAAAGGAGCAATTAAACCGATACGTTTGGCCTTGTATTTTTTCAATGCTGCATCGGCTGCATCGTGCCAAGTTGCCCACGATAACTTGTTGTTAGCTGCAATTCCATCCATCAGACTTCGAAGCTCGTCAATTCCATGGAGAATATGTTCAAGACTCATTCCCATAATGAGGTATTCGGGCTGTGCTAATAGTGACTGATTAATAGCAGCATTTAATCCATTAATGAAGATATTCTTGAATTCATCCAAGTCTGCTTCGTTTTGAATATTGACTCCTGGAGTTTGAATATTCGCTGTATGAATCCCAACGCCATCTAATCCTTCCGGGCCTTGGTTGTTAAAAATAATTCTCCAAAGTTCATGCTCCATAACCGTATTGGTAACGGGAATAAGCAATCCAAATTTACGTTTGAAACTCAATGAATCGGGAAATCCGTTTGAATTATCCAATTTAATATCTGAAAACAATTCGCCGTTTTTAACAAATTTATCCTTTGAAATTGTACTCAATGTTGATTGATTAACATCAGGCAAATAAATTGTTTTACCTGAAATCCCTCCCGTAATTTTCCGTGTATACGGATTGTCATAAGGATTATTCGTGTTATTCATTATGTTTTTGATTGCTATTAATTCTGTAAACTAAATAAAAAAGGCCAGTAAAACTGGCCTCATAAAATTTTATTTATTATCGAATTTCCCAGGTAATTTCTGTGTTTTCCCAGAATATACTCATTCGGCCATCGGCACGTTCGTCGGATGTGATTTCGAATTTAAAGCGTTCATTCAACTCAGCTGTTTTTTTAAGTGCTACTTTAAAACGAAGAACATCTTTGCTCTCATCGTATTTGTATGATCCCCATTGGTCTGTATCCGAATTGATAATGATAGTCCACTCTGTTTCACCAGGAATAGAAAACAAAGCATATTTACCAGCGCGCAACATTCCGCCTCCTACTTTACAATCACGGCTTACTTCGATCGTTGAAGCTTCATTCGCACCTGTACGCCATACTTTACCAAATGGAACCAGTTCGCCAAATACTTTACGACCTTTTACACCCGGAGAACTATAATTAACAACCACTTTTAAATTTCCAATGGTCGCTTCTGCTGTTTTAGGGGGGCTCGGACGTTCATCTTTTTTAGCTGCAGTCATGGAAGTTTTTTCAGTTTTGGTTTGAGCCGAAACAGCGTTCGACACAAATGCTGAAAACACAAAAGCTGAAAGTATAATCTTGAAATTAGGAATAATCATGGTGCTTGTTTTTTATTAAGATGTTCAAAGATAAAATTTTCGGAACGCTAGAAAAAAGAATATGGAAATTAATCAAAAACTTCCGCCATCATACATCGAACGCTTCCGCCTCCGGTTTGTTCTATGAAGGGAATATCAATTGGAAGCAATAATCCAAATTGCTGCAAAAAGGCGAGTTCGGATGGTGCAAGAGCATTCATTGCAGATGAAGAAAGAACAATTAATGTTTCATCGGATGAATTTCTCAATTCCAACACATTCCCTGCAAATGACGTGACTTGTTCACGGGTAATATGCAATAATGCTCGCCCGTTTTCAGATAGCGCCTCTATAACTCGATATCGGTCGTTTTCCGGAATACTCTCAGAACATACAATTCCAAAATGCGTCCCGATACACAATACTACATTGGTATGGTAATATGCATGCGAATCTGCATCAATCGCATCAAAAATTACAGGTTTGAAATTCAGCATTTCGGCAATTTCAATTACTTTTTTCTCGTGAGTGCGGTTTGACCTACTTGCGAAAACGCGCTTTTGAATATGATCGAAAATAAGACTTCCTGTTCCTTCTAAATATTCACCATCGCGTTCGGATACGCTGAAATCGTTCATTGAATACCCCGGCAATTGCGACTGTATTCGACTAATTAATTGCGGATCTCTTTCCAAGCGGCGATTTTCGGCAGCCATTGGATACAATATTATTTGTTTACCAGGATGAATTCCGAGCCAATTGTTGGGAAAGATGGCATCGGGTTTTTCGGGAAAAATGCTATCTTCTTCCACCCAGACATTCACTCCTTCGGCCCTTAAGATAGCCACCATGGAATCGAATTCCTGCAAAGCTAAATCATTCGAATTTTCAATATTTGGTGCTTTTTGGAATGCATTGCTTTGAGCCGTCTCAATATTGTATTTGAAACTAGCAGGACGAATCATTAAAACAGTATCCGTACTTTGATTTTGCATCATTCTGGAATCAAGTGAAGCGATTTACCATTCGCGCTTTTTTCGATTTCAGCACGATTCATCAATTGAGGACGAAACGCATTTTTGTTGTATAAATCGAATTGATCATCATAATGAGGTGCGAGAAAATAGCCCGATTGACCGGTTGGCAATATGCTCAATGAATGATCGGTGTCTGAAAAATCGATAATGCGGCGCATGGCTGGTCCAAATTTAGCAGGATAATAACCCGTTGAATCGATGCTAAATGCAATGTTATTGATTACTTCATTTCCACCACTTACACTTTCAGGGCCCACATTGAATAGCATGTCAAATGGTTTTTTTCTACCTATAGGATGAATATGTTCGATAGTGTGCGCCCTACTCCACTTCCATTTGGTTTGATCTTTCCCATAAACCGCATTGAGATCGTTGATTGTTTTATGCCATGCTTGTTGAACAATGATGAAACGCTTTTCTTCACCTTTGGTTGCCCAACTATCCCACCAAGCAGAATAGGTTTTATTTAATAGTGAAGGATACGTTGTTTTCATGAAATGAGAATTCATGTAGGAATTGAACAATGGCACTCCCACTTTATTGACAAATGTCAACCTCAAAATATTATAAATCCATCGGTAATAAATTAAGGTTCCAGACGATTCTAATCCGTGATTTCCTTCCCAACTTCTTAATCGATTAGCAGCTTCCGTTTTAAGTGCTTCAGGTTCAACAGTTCCTAGAATGTAGAGAAGACCTTTGGCTGTTTTGGGGTAAACATCGCTTTTCCCATCGGTGATGAGTTTTTTCATCATGTTGGAATCCCATTTGTCTTGCTTACTTAATTCGTTAAAGATTCGCAGTGCTCTGTTTTCTGGAACATAATACCCAGGATACAAATCGCCTTCGATACTTGCGGGTTGACTGTTTGCCGAATAAACAAATCCAGAAGCCGGATCTTCGGAATGTGGATTTTGACTAAAATCGAGCCATCCTAGAGGTTCATCATTCCCCGTTGCACCGTCCAAAAATCGCTTACTAAATAATCCAGGACGACGTTTTACCAATTTCGCAGTTGTCCACCAGGCAATGTGCCCGTCTTTATCTCCATACAATAAATTCAAACCCGGAGCATCAATTTTAGAGGCAGCAATGCGGGCATTTTCCATCGATTGTGCATGATTTAATTCATAAACAGCTTCAAGAGACTGTGAGGGGAATTTTAAGTAAGACCACCAAACAGAAACCGCCTGATTGAAAATTGGAATATTATCCATGACGCGATCAATCAAAGGACCGTGCTCCGATTCTTCAACCTGAAAAACAACATCCGCAGAATCTTTCACATGAATTGTTTCTGAATATAACTTAAGCGCTGTTGGTGAATTTTTAAAAAGCACATTATTACCATCACGTTGCTCAATGTAAAAGTCAACATCGTCGTTTTCAAACATGGTCAATCCATTTCCACAAAAATCGCTGTGCCCAGTCATGGCAAAAGGAAAACCAGCTAAATGATTACCGTAAAAGCGGAAGCCCGGATATTCGAGATGCGCTTCAAACCAAATGGATGGCTGTGCATATCCCATGTGTGTATCGTTGCATAAAAGTGCTTTACCACTTTTGGTTTTCTTAGGAGCTAAAACCCAGCTGTTTGAGCCAATCCACGGTGCAACCGGATATTTTTCGAAGATTTGATTGAGGTTCTGACTTAATTGAACCGCATTGGACATAACGCGCGGATTAACTGGAATTGTAGTACTTCCAGCTGGCCAACCCAATTCGAGCTCAGACATCATTTTATCGCCCACTTTCCGATACATGCCTTCAACCATCGGATCGATTCGAAAACCTTCTGCAAAACCAAAAGCCATATATCCCGAAACAAGAAATACATCTTCTAAAGTATATGCTTCTTTTTCAATCCCTAACATGGAGAACTCAATGGGAGTTTTCCCCAGATTGATGTATTGATTAATTCCTGCGATGTAAGCTTTAACGCTTTGTTGAATGGGCTGAGGACTGCGCTTTAGAAATTCTTGAGCTGACCATTTTGCGTGGCGATTTAAACCCAATGTTCGAAAAAAGCGATCGGTTTTCACCATTGAATTTCCAAGCAATTCGGATAAACGTCCAGATGCAAGTCGCTTAATCATTTCCAATTGAAACAGTCGATCTTGAGCTACAACATAGCCCAAAGCAAAATAGGCGTCCTCTTCATTTTGTGCATAAATATGGGGCACACCAAAATTGTCGTAAAAAACATCAACCTGTTTATTAAGGCCTTTCAATTGTTTATCACCTGAATAATCGGGTACAAGTGAGTAAAGCCAGATAACAATTGCTGTGATGGAAGCAACAAGGAATAAACCAATTCCTAGAAGAATCTTTTTAAACATTAATCAGAGTATAATGAGCCGAAACTTACAAAATAATGCAAATCAATCCACTTGTAATGAATCAATATTGGAATTCATAACCAACTGGTTAACTTCCCCTAAGCTATTGATACTGTAATTTACCGTATTAGTTAATACAATGATAGAATTGTGATCGGTTAAATTGCGCATAAAAAAAGTGCGAAATCCACGCCACCATCCACTGTGATATACTATTTGCTTTTCGGGGTTTTGTTTATTAATTCTCCAACCAAATCCGTAATTTCTCAATCCTTGCATTTCTGGACTTCCCTCTTTGAATGCCTCAGCTATTGTTTCTTGCCTTACGAGCTTTTTGCCATATAAAGCTTGATCCCAAATAAAAAGATCTTCCACTGTAGAAAATACATTTTTATCACCAGTTATTCCGTTGAAACAATCGTTAGGCGCTTTCCAACTCCCATTACGTTCGTATCCACAGACATTTCCTGGTAAATTGGTATGTTCACATTTCGAATAAACCTGCGAATGCTTCATCCCCAAAGGTTCGAAAACAGCTTTATTCATAAATGTAGAGAATGTTACACCACTAATTTTTTCTACAATGGCAGCCAGAATAGCATAACCAGTATTACTGTATGAATGATGCGAATTTGCCGAGAAATAAGGATCTGGTTTGTACTTTGAAAACATCCGCATCATTTCCTGATTCGAAATCGGTTTTTCTTTATCGAGCCAGTATGGATCAATAAACCAACGATAATCAGCAAGCCCTGCACGATGCGTTAGTAATTGTCGGATTGTTACATTCGTATATGGAAATTTGGGGTAAAACCGAGTTACTTTATCATCATAACTTAAAAATCCACGCTCCTTCAACATCATTATTGCCATGGAAGTAAACTGCTTCGAAACGGAAGCCAATTGAAACTGACTACTCACTTTTAAACTATCGCGACTTGCTAAATCGGCATACCCAAATGCCTTTTTGTAAATTACATGATTGTGTTCGGTAATCAATACAACTCCATTAAATCCATAGGTTGATCGAAGCTTTTGGAAAATAGACTCTAGCTTCTGCGAACTTCCTTTCGATTTTATGCGGTAATACAAATCTTCAATTTGAGGGGAAATTCCCGAGGAAAAATGCTTCGCAGATGTTGCATTTCCCAATACAGGAAAGAGAAGTAGAACGAATAAAACAAGAAGTCGAATCATCATAATTTCAATTAGTATTCAAAACTACCGAAATGAAACAACCACATTTCAGTATTAAAAATAAGATTTACAATTCATTTGTTAATAAACATCATGGCCATTCATTGCATCGAAAACACATCGCAAGCGAATTTTTGACGAATATTGCAGTACAATTATAAATACATCAGAATGATTATTGAACAATTTTACGATAAAGGTCTTGCGCATGGCTCATATGTGATTATTAGTAAAGGAGAAGCGATTGTAATTGATCCAGCAAGAGATCCTCAACCTTATTACGATTTCGTTCATAAACATCAAGCTCAAATTGTTGGCATTATTGAAACGCATCCACATGCTGATTTCGTATCCAGTCACCACGAAATTTCAAAACATACAGGAGCAGAGATTTATGTAAGCGAATTATTGGGCGCCGATTATCCTCATAAAACCTTCGACGATGGCGACAACATTTCTCTTGGAATGGTTAGCTTATCAGCCATGAACACACCTGGTCATTCGCCCGACAGCATCTGCATTTTATTGAAAGATGAACACGGAAAAGAACATGCGCTTTTTTCTGGCGACACCCTTTTTGTGGGTGATGTTGGTCGTCCAGATTTGCGCGAAAATGTGGGTAACATGACCGCAAAGCGAGAAGAGCTTGCACGAGCGATGTATCATTCTGTTCAAGATAAATTAAAGAAACTTCATGACGACGTGCTTGTGTTCCCTGCTCATGGTGCGGGTTCTTTGTGTGGTAAAAATTTAAGTAGCGATTTATCGAGCAGCATTGGTCGCGAGCAAAAAACAAATTATGCTTTCCAAATTAACGACGAACAAGAATTTGTAAATGCGCTTTTGCAAGACCAGCCTTTTATTCCCAAGTATTTTGGATACGATGTAGCCATCAATAAAAAAGGAGCTTCATCATTCGAAACGAGTGTAAATGCAGTTCCTCGTATTTCAGAAAATTCGGAGCTTGAAAAGGGTATTTTGGTAATTGATGCTCGTCCCCAAACCGATTTTAGAAAAGGGCATATTCAAGGCGCAATCAATATCATGGATGGTGGGAAATTCGAAACGTGGTTGGGTTCGATTGTTGGACCTGAAGAGTTCTTTTATATGATTGCCGAAAGTGCAGAAAATCTTGAAATACTTATCCGAAAAGCAGCAAAAATTGGCTACGAAGGTCGCATCAAAGGAGCGTTAATAACACCATCTTCATTGAAAGAAACAATGCAGGAAGTAAATGTTGAAGACGTTCGTCAAGCACCATCCAATTTCACCATTATAGATATTCGAAATCCTGGAGAAACTGCATCGAAACGTATTTTTTCTGGCGCAATCGAAATTCCACTTCCCGAATTACGTGAACGCATTTCAGAAATACCAACAAATAAACCCATTTTAGTTCATTGTGCAGGTGGATATCGCTCTGCTGCAGGCGCAAGTATTATTCAACCATTTGTGGATGTTCCCGTTTTAGACTTAGGTGAAGCTGTTCTTAATTTTTAAAATCCCATGAAAAAGTTTCTAATTTTTATTGCGATTCTCATTGCAATTCCTGTTTTTGCTCAGAAAAAAGGCCGTCTCGAAAAACTCGATGCGAAAGCATTCCAAGTTAAAACGATTCATTTAAAAGGCACTATTCTCGATGTTCGAAATGCAGATGAGTTTAAAGCAGAACATATTAAAGGTGCTAAAAACATCGATTGGGATTCAAAAACGTTCAAAGAGATTGCCAAAAAACTTCCGCATTACGAACCCGTATTTATTTATTGTCAAGGTGGCTACCGAAGCAACTTAGCAGCCGAATGGCTGTTGGAAGAAGGCTTTTCTACAGCCATAGTTTTGGATAATGGAATCGATTCTTGGAAGAATGTTGGTCTACCAGTTGAAGTTTTAGTGGCTCCAGTGAAGAAATCGGAGAGTTCGTACGATTAGGAAAGGAGAAAGTTTAGGATATAAAAATAGGCAGCTGGGGCAAACCTGGGGATTAATCCCCAGGATACTAAACCCAGGATACTAAACCCAATTCTGTTTTTCACATTTCAGTTAGAGCCAAAGACCTATAAATATTTCCCTTTAAAGTTTAAACTTTAAACTATCCCTACCCATACCAAGGTTCGCTCAAAATCTCAACTGGATTAATCATTTCTATACCTCGGCATTGCCTCAGCAAGAACTGATTAAATTTCCTTTCCCCTTTCAACTTTTACCTTTCAACTTTCAACTTTCAACTTTATACTTTATACTTTATACTTTTAACTTTCTAACTTATTTTCTCCTTTCAACTTTTACCTTTCCCCTTTTCCCTTTCAACTCCTCAAAACTAAGGGGCGAAAGCCAAGCGAAACCCGAAACTGTTGAAGTTGCTGCCCGGGGTTTTGCTGTCGCGATTGGCTGACCGGCAACTCTCGGCATCGTTGCTCCAGCTGCCGCCACGAATAACGCGGTTCGTACCTGTTGAAGCGCCTGTTGGGTTGGTTTGTGCAGCTGTAGAATACGGTCCATTCAAGTCGGAACACCATTCCCAAACATTACCATGCATGTTATACAATACGAATGAATTGGGGCTGTAGCTGTTTATGGCTTGTGTTTGGTTTGGGAAAGCGGTGCTTGTGTTGCTGCAACCAGTTAATGGAAGATCCCATCTGTAGTTTGCCTGCGTGTTGTTTAAACAAGCGCCCGTGCTAAATGCTGAAGGTGTGTTGTTGCCGCGGCAAGCATATTCCCATTCGGCTTCGGTTGGTAAACGGCCACCTGCATACGTCGCAAATTCGGTTGCTCCGAACCAAGTTACTCTCACCACTGGGAAGTTTTCTTTGCCTGCAACGGGTTGCCATTGTGTTCCTGACAAGATTAAGCCATGGGTAGCATCATCAATAATTAAAGCCTGTGTTGGGAAAGCTCCCAAAGCATACAAGCCATTACTTCCAATGCTTTTTGCGTTTAAGAACTCCGCAAACTGAGCATTACTTGTTTCGTATGTGCTCATTCTGTAAGCGCTCAAGGTTACCTGATGTTGAGTTTCTTCTATATTTCTTTGCGGCTCTGTTGTGGGGCTGCCCATAGTAAAGGTGCCAGCGGGTATTAAAGCTGTTTCAATATTTAAGGGGCCGCTACCGCTTGTATTTACAGTAAGTGTTAAATTACAAGTTTGTCCGCCAATATTTAAGGTAAAACTTGCAGTTCCGCTTGTTGCTGGTGTTCCAGTAATGTTATAGATCAAACTACCCGCTCCGCTGAGTAAAGTTCCTGCTGCAAGTGTGGCTGTTAAGCCGGTAACGCCTGTGGATGTTATATTTTGTGCAGAATATGTTCCGCCGTTTCCGCCTGTGTAGGGAACGCTGCCGCTCACACTTGCCGCAGCTGCGCCTTGTGTTAAAGTACCTGTATTGGTTGCTGTTGAACAGCTTAGTGCTGCAATGGTTCCTGCTGGTAAATCAACCGTTCTAGTTAATGTACAAGTTTGTCCGCCAACACCTAGTGCAAAACTCGCTGTTCCGCTTGCTGCTGGGGTGCCGGTTATATTATAGGTCAAACTACCCGCTCCGTTTAATAATGTTCCGGCAGCGAGGGTAGCTGTTAGGCCCGAAACTCCAGTTGAAGTTATGGTTTGAGCTGTATACGTTCCGCCGTTTCCGCCTGTGTAGGGTACACTACTGCTTACACTTGCAGCGGCAACGCCTTGCGTTAATGTTCCGGTATTGGTTGCTGTTGTGCAGGTCAAAGCCGTAATAGTTCCAACTGGTAAATCAACCGTTCTGGTTAATGTACAGGTTTGTCCGCCAATGCTTAAGGCAAAACTTGCAGTGCCGCTTGTGGCTGGTGTACCAGTTATTGTATACGTTAAACTTCCCGCTCCGCTTAGAAATGTGCTAGCAGTTAATGAAGCTGTAAGACCTGTAACACCTGTAGATGTTATGGTTTGCGTACTATAGGTTCCGCCGTTTCCGCCAGTATACGAAACGCTGCTGCTTACACTAGCCGCTGCAATTCCTTGAGTTAAAGTTCCTGTATTGGTTGCGGTTGAGCAGCTTAGTGCTGTGATGGTTCCAGCTGGTGGATTAACTGCTCTTGTTAAGGTACAGGTTTGTCCCCCAATGTTTAGGGCAAAACTAGCTGTCCCGTTTGATGCGGGTGTACCTGTAATAGTAAAAGTTAAGCTCCCCGCTCCTGTTGCTAAAGTTCCAGTTGCGCATGTTGCTGTAAGACCTGTAACACCTGTTGATGTGAAGGTTTGTAAACTGCGGTAGCCGCCGTTTCCGCCTGTATACGGCACGCTGCTATTTATACTAGCTGCAGCAATGCCTTGTGTTAGTGTTCCGTTGTTAGTGGCAGTTGAGCAGCTTAAGGCTGTAATGCTCGCACTCGGTAGAACCGTTCTGTTCAGGGTACAAGTTTGTCCGCCAATGTTTAAGGCAAAACTTGCTGTACCGCTTGATGCCGGTGTACCTGTAATAGTAAATGTTAAATTCCCCGAACCGTTTGCTAAGGTTCCGGCCGCGCATGTTGCAGTAAGACCTGTAACGCCTGTCGATGTAAAGGTTTGTGAACCGCTATAGCCGCCATTTCCTCCAGTGTAAGGCACGCTGCTACTTACACTTACCGCGGCAACGCCTTGTCCAAGTGTTCCATTATTAGTGGCTGTTGAGCAGTTCAATGCGGTGATGCTCGCACTGGCTAAAACCGTTCTGTTTAAGGTACAAGTTTGACCACCAATGTTCAATGCAAAACTTGCGGTTCCGCTTGTGGCAGGTGTTCCGGTAATAGTATAAACTAAAGTTCCAGATCCTGTTGCAAAATTTGCTGCTGCACGTGTGGCTGTTAGACCCGTTACGCCGGTTGATGTTACGGTTTGTCCGGTATGCGATCCACCATTGCCACCGGTATAAGGCACAGTGCTGCTTACGCTTGCTGCCGCTACTCCTTGGCCCAATGTTCCTGCATTGGTTGCTGTTGAGCAGCTTAGTGTTGTAATAGTTCCAACAGGTACAACGGTTCTTGTTAGAGTACAGGCTCGTCCGCCTATGCTAAGTGCGAAACTTGCTGTTCCGCTGCTGGCTGGCGTTCCCGTAATAGTATAAACTAAAGTTCCCGATCCTGTTGCAAAATTTCCTGCTGCGCGTGTTGCTGTTAGTCCGGTTACACCGGTTGATGTTACCGTTTGGCCGCTATGCGAACCTCCGTTACCACCCGTGTAAGGCACAGTGCTGCTCACACTTGCAGCAGCAACGCCTTGTGTTAATGTGCCAGAATTGGTTGCTGTTGAGCAGCTTAGTGTTGTAATAGTTCCAACCAGTAAGACAACAGTTCTAGTTAATGTACAGGTTTTTCCGCCAATGTTGAGCGCAAAACTCGCTGTGCCGCTTGAAGCTGGTGTTCCAGTAATAGTATAAGTTAGAGTACCAGCACCGTTAGCAAAACTGCCTGCCGTTAATGTAGCCGTTAAACCTGTTACTCCTGTAGAAGTTACGGTTTGTCCGTTGTGTAAACCGCCGTTACCGCCTGTATACGCAATGGTGCTGCTTACACTTGTTGCAGCAATGCCTTGTGTTAATGTTCCAGTATTAGTTGCTGTTGAACAGGCAAGTGCCGTTATACTTCCCGGACAAATACCGCCGATAGTCCAGGTTAGGGCTCCGTCGCAATACGTTAAAATTTGTCCCTGAGTAGCAGGTGGCGCTATGGTTGACCATGCCGTTCCGTTCCAGTAGAGCATTTGGTTTACAGCCGATCCGTTCGAAATTCCGTTTCCGGCTGTATTCGAAAACAATGCATAAGGCACACTCAATAATTGGTTTGTGCCAGTGATGCTATAATTCGTACCATTCGTACCGCCGTCAGGATCTGTTTCGGTCTTTAAGAAATAAGGACCGTTGCCCCAGTTGATACTTGCAAATGTGCCCGAAACTACGTCTCCGCCACCAATCTGCAAACTTACCAATC
>Ga0209230_10000545_pt1 | contig 14735 bp, 13 predicted proteins | sample LakOntMetagenome_FD_187467 | JGI IMG/M metagenome (GOLD analysis project Ga0209230, IMG submission 187467) | Freshwater and sediment microbial communities from Lake Ontario - Sta 18 epilimnion Metagenome (SPAdes) (version 2) | ecosystem: Environmental > Aquatic > Freshwater > Lentic | place... | reverse complement strand
TTTTTATGGGTAGAGCCCACGCAATCTATGCGCCTCCGCCACTCTGGCAACCCCAATCATGTGGGCCGCCTCTCGCCAAGAAACCTTTTTCTCACTAGCCATATTTTCAACATCTCCAAATGACTTCATCATGATGTCATTGAGATTTTGTCTCACCTCATCGGCGGTCCAGAAATAGTTCTGCTTATCTTGAACCCATTCAAAGTAAGAGACAATCACGCCGCCTGAGTTTGCCAAAATATCTGGCACAACGAGAATGTTTTTATCATTGATAATCTGATCTCCCTCTGGCGTTGTAGGAGCATTTGCACCCTCCACAATGATTTTTGCTCTGATTCCTAAAGCAGACTTGCCTGTAATTGAATCTGACAAAGCTGCGGGAATAAGGACATCAACGTCCAAGTGAAGGAGTTCTTCCTGAGTCAATTTTTCGGTGCCAGGAGCAATGAGATTTCCATGTTCTTGAAAGTGTTTCCATAGTTGAGAAACTGAAGAGAAACCAGTCACTCCACCTTGAACATCACTGACTGCGACAACTTTTAGCCCCAGATTTTCAAGGGCGACAGCTGCCCAGTATCCAACTTTTCCAAAACCTTGAATCGCAACAGTTGCTCCTTGAGGATTGATTCCTTTAACGCGCAGAGCTTCAATTGTGGAAATTGCAACGCCATCACCAGTAGCTGAAGTTCGTCCAAGGGATCCACCTAAAACAATAGGTTTACCCGTCACGACGCCTGGAACAGAGAAACCTGCATTGACTGAGTATGTATCCATCATCCAAGCCATATTTCGTTCATCAGTGCCGACATCTGGTGCAGGAATATCTCGCTCTGGGCCGATGATGGGCAGGATCTCTGATGTATAGCGACGAGTGAGTCGTTCGTTCTCTCCAAGTGAGAGCGTATGAGCATCGACTGCGATTCCACCTTTGGCGCCGCCATAAGGCAAATTGGTCAGAGCACATTTCCATGTCATCAGCATTGCTAGCGCAACGGTTTCATCCATATCAATCTGTGGATGGAATCGAACTCCACCTTTGGATGGCCCACGAGTAGTCGAGTATTGAACTCGAAAACCCTTGTACATCTCTACGTTGCCGTTATCACGTCGAAGCGGGACAGCCACTTCGAGAATTCGTCTTGGCGTTGAAAGAGTCTGCCAATCGTTCTCGGATAGGCCTAGTAGTTCCACCGCCCGTCTTAATTGAGCGCGGGCAGTTTCAAGAGCTGACTCCATTGTCATGGCTCAATACTACTTCCTAAGTTCTCGAATCCATCGCGCTCGAGTTAAGCCTTTTTCCTAGCCAAGCAATGGGCGAACTTCGACCCCTTGCTTTCATTTTGCTTTCAACCACCCTTACCCTTAGGGCATGAGTGACTTCGATTGGAATGAATACGAGTGGAATTGGAAGACCTCTGACGATGTCAAGGAATTTGTCGAGCTAGTTCTAGAAAACATCAGCACATATGAATATGCCTATGAAACGTTAGGAAATTCGGGTGATGAGAATTTCTACTGTCAATGGTGGGGTCCCGTGCAGCAAGCGGTGAAAAGCATGGCTGAGGATTTCGAACGGTCTGAACTTGAAGACTCGATCACGTATTTGCTTGCCCCTAAGGGTTATTTTGTTGAATGCGATTCTGCAATTTTTGATGCATTATTAAAATATGTTCCAGGGTTTCCAAGTCAGTATCCAAAGTTTGCAGATGCTATTGAAAAATTCCTATGGCGTGATGAGAATAGCTCCAGTGAATGGTGGGATTATTCTTGGTACCCATTTATTAGCGCTAATTTCACCTGGACCTTTTGGGGCCCTGAAACCTTAGCCCGATCAGCAAATATTGATCCCGGATATCTCACAAGAATTTTTCTTCTAAGCTTTAATGCAGAGACCCCTTATAAGAGCTTTAGGGCACGGGTTGCATTAGCCACGAATCTGAATTGTCCTACTGAGATACTTGAATTTCTGTACGAAAATAGAAACAGCGTTGATTGGTTGTTAAATGACGTTGAGGAGGAGGGAGTTCTCCAGTTTGAAAATGGAAGATATTCAATTAATGAGGAACTTGAAACAATTGCAGAACGTCGTCAAGACGCGGAATTGACACAATCTTTCAGATATCCAACTGATATAAACTGGAGTAGCGGACCTGGCGCGCAGTACGTTGCAAACTTGCTTGATGTCGAGTGGGAAGCAGACAGCGCTCAAACTTGTCTACTTGTGGCACTAGCTAAAAATCCTGCCCTAACCGATGAGAAATACATCGAACTAGCCAACGTTGAACATCCCTTAGTACGGTACTTTCTAAGCCAAAACCAATCCATACCTGACAAATTGCGAAAACGCTTGCAGGAAGAAAAGCCAACCTTTACATACCAGCCATATGGCAGCCATCCAAGATATACCGATGAAATTACTCTTGGAGAAGGTGAGCCAAAAGTAAAAAATGGAGAGCCAGTTGACGAAGAATTGCTGGGTAATGTTTGGTTTGATCTCAAGTAAGGGTTTATTACTCTGCTCTTCGCAATTTTCCTAGCCAAGCAATGGGCGAACTTCGACCTTACGGTTGCAAGCCTTAGATCCTTCGTGAGCTAACGCCATCGCTTCATCGTGGTCTGCTGCATCGATAATCCAAAAGCCACTTTGGAATTCATCATTCTCTACATATGAACCATCGAGTGTAATTCCTGTGCCAGCGCGATTGTCTACAAGCTTTGCGGACTTTGGTGAATCAACGCCACATGCAAAGATCCAATGACCGTTGTCCTGCAATTTTTCGTTGAAGATATCGATTGCTGCCATCTCATCAGTTGATCCGGTTCGAGATGCTGAATCGATTACTGAAAGTAGAAAACGCATGGGGTACTCCTGACTATGCGCGAATAATTGCTACGGCGTTAAGCAAAATAATAGCAACGGCTACGATAATACCAAGTTGCTTGGCTGGGAGAATTCCAACGAGCTTGGCAGCAAAAGGTGCGGCAATTGTTCCACCGAGAGCTAAGCCACCAACAATGGCCCAGTCGATATCGATGCGACCGATCTGCGCAAGGAACCCGACAGAGGCAGCAACTGCAACTACGAATTCAGCGGCACTGACTGTTCCAATTACTTTTCGAGGCTCAGTTGATGTTGTTGAGATTAGGGTAGGAGTAACAATTGGGCCCCATCCACCGCCACCGGATGCATCAACAAATCCGCCAGTAAATCCAAGGTAACTTAAAAAATTGGGATTCTTAATCTCAATCATATTCACTTGACCTTCAGCTTTAAAGACGTTGCGATAAAGCAAGAGAAAACCGAGAAACAGAAGAAGAGTTGAGATAAAGATTTTTGAACTTGAGAGATCAATAAATGAAAGGAATGTAGCGCCAAGAAAAGCACCGATTCCACCAGGGATTGCAAGGCGCAGTAAGATCTTCTTATCAATATTCTCTGCATGCCAATGTGAGGCACCGGATGCAAGAGTTGTACCGATTTCGGCAAAGTGAACTGCGGCAGATGCGACTGCGGCAGATGCACCGAGAGTTACGAGCAAAGTTGAACTGGTGAGGCCAAAGCCCATACCGAGTGCGCCATCAATGAGTTGGGCGATCGTTCCTACGAATGCAAAGAGAATCCAGTTCATAGGAGAATCTTAAGGATTTTCTCTACGCTCTCGTCTATCGGCGCGGTGCCATCAATGACTAGATCAGGATTTGATGGACGCTCATAATCTTGGCCAACGCCTGTGAAGTTAGGAATTTCACCAGCTGCAGATTTCTTATACAGTCCCTTTGGATCGCGTGAGCGACAAATTTCAACTGGTGTATCGACGAATATCTCTAAGAACTCGCCATCATCAAAGATGCTCTTGGCACGTTGGCGATCAACTTCAAATGGGCTTACAAGTGCTGAAATTACTATCAAACCTGAATCAACCATCAGTTTTGCAACTTCGGATACACGACGAACATTCTCTGCACGATCCTCTGGCGTAAATCCAAGGTCCATATTCAGACCAAGTCTTAAGTTATCGCCATCAAGAACATAAGCGTGTGCTCCTTGTGCAAAGAGTCTCTTCTCAAGGGCGTTTGCAATTGTTGATTTTCCAGAGCCAGATAGACCCGTTAGCCAGACCACGCGAGCCTTCTGATTCTTCTGAGCACTGCGCTGGGCTTTATCTACTTCGTAATCTTGATGTGTCACATTAGATGCACGGCGCAATGAATGACGAATCATTCCAGCACCGACTGTTTTAAGTGTCAGACGATCTACAAGAATAAAGTTTCCGAATTCGCGATCATCGCCATATTGGCGCATCACCAGCGGAATATCGGATGCGATTTCTACGTCGCCGATCTCATTCATCTTCAAGGTATCTGATGAAATGTGTTCACCGGTATTGACATCTATCTTGTGGCGAATCTTGGTGATAATTGCGGGCGTAGTTGATGGTCCACTAATCATCAGATATGAACGACTATGAATCAATGGATCTTCATTAAGCCAGACGACATGGGCAGCAAAACGATCTGCGCCAACCAAATCATCTTTATTAGCCGCGATCACATCACCGCGAGTTGCATCCACTTCTGGAGTGAGAACCAGTGTCACCGCATCGTCGGTATCGGCTTTGTCGATCTCGTTTTCAAAGGTAACAATCGATGAGATCGTTGCCTTCTGATTACTTGGGAAGATAGTTACTTCTTCACCCTTTGAAAATGTTCCACGTCGCACCGTGCCAGATACTCCACGGAAATTATCCGCACGAGCAATCATTTGAATACGCATCAGGCCACTAGCCGTTGGATCTTTAGGCTTCTGCCAGCTTTGAATCGCGTCCTGCAAGGTCTGCCCTGTATACCAAGGCATCTGAGTACTTGGATATACGACGTTTTCTCCAGCGAGTGCACTCAGCGGGATGATATGAATATCTTTAACATCTAGGCGCTCTACTGCGCGTTGAATATCAGCTGATATTGAATCAAAGACCTCTTGTTTGTAGTCCATCGCATCTAACTTATTAATTGCAATGATGATTCGGGATACACCCATTAATGAACAGATCGTGAGGTGGCGAAGTGTCTGTGTTCGCACGCCTTTCATCGCATCGATAAGGACTAATCCGATATCGGCACGCGATGCGGCAACAACCATATTTCGTGTGTACTGCTCGTGCCCGGGAGCATCGCTAATGATGAGGCGCTTTCCATCAAGGAGTGTCATAGAACGATAAGCAACATCAATCGTGATGCCCTGCTCGCGCTCTGCCTCTAGTCCATCAGTAAGCAAACTAAAGTCAATCTCGCCCGCAGGAATTGTTGAGCCACTGCGGCGAACTTTGCGTGCTGCGCCAATAGTGTCGTGCGGAATACTGTCGGTCTCGACTAGAAGACGCCCGATGAGCGTGCTCTTGCCATCATCGACACTTCCGCAAGTGAGAAGACGAACAATTGCCCCGGCCATTAGAAGTAACCTTCAGTCTTTTTCTTCTCCATGGAATCTTCATTGTCACCATCGATAAGACGAGTAGCGCGCTCACTGAGCTTTACTTGCAGAACCTCTTCAACGACTTCTTCAATTGTTGTTGCTGGAGATTCGACAGCTGCAGTGAGGGGATAACAACCTAGTGTGCGGAATCGAACATTCTTCATAAATGGCGTCTCACCATCACGAAGTTGGAATCGATCATCATCGACCATAATCAACTGTTCACCGCGGGCCACCATTGGGCGTTCTTTTGCAAAATAAAGAGGGTTAACTTCAATTCGCTCTTGCAAGATGTAATGCCAAATATCGGCTTCGGTCCAATCAGAGATTGGAAATACTCGCATAGTCTGTTCTGGTGCAAGACGCGTGTTGTATGTGCGCCATAGCTCTGGGCGTTGCTCACGTGGGTTCCAACGATGACCTGGATCGCGCACGCTAAAGATGCGCTCTTTGGCACGACTCTTCTCTTCATCACGTCGAGACCCACCAATAGCTGCATCGAATCCATGCATATCGAGTGCTTGGCGAAGGGCCACAGTCTTCATCACTCGTGTGTACTCAGAGGCATTTGTATTGAAGGGATTGATATTGGCTATAACGCCCTCTTGGTTGGTGTGAACTATCAGCTGTGACTTGGTTTCGGCCACGATTCGATCGCGGAAGGAGATCATCTCCTTAAATTTCCATGTTGTATCAACGTGTAAAAGAGGGAATGGGATAGGTGATGGATAGAAAGCTTTACGCGCGAGGTGCAATAAGACAGATGAATCTTTTCCAATTGAGTACATCATTACCGGCTTCTTGAAACCAGCAGCAGTCTCACGCAGAATCTCTATCGATTCATTCTCAAGTTCTTTGAGGATGGCAGCAATTTTGCTCATGAAGTCACAGCCTTGAACTCATAATCCGACTGAGACTTTCCAGTCTTTGCCAAGAAATCTTCCTGAACTTTGCTAGATCGATCTTGCTTTACCGTGGTGGGAGCGAGAGTTAACTTATCCCAGTCTGTGAAGCCATCGAATTGAGCAAATTTTTGAATCTGACGAACCTTCTCCGGGTTATGCAGATCTACAAAATCGATATCGAGAACAGAGCAACCCTGTGCTTTAGCAAAGTGGAAGTAATCTGTGTAGAACTTTGTGTAATTAGTAATGAATGTTTCGAATTCACGTGGATCTAAGTCGATGACGAGATCTGAGGTACTGGCTGTGTGCCATTTACCTGACGCATTCGCCTTTTTATGCGAAACAAAGCGATCGAGGTGATTTCTGCGAAGAAAAATAATGTGAGGTTTGAATTCTGCGATGATCGACTGAAGGAGTGGATCTGAGAGATGTTGTGGAAATATTTTGATTATATGTATCCCTGGAAGGCTCTCAATAGCTGACATAGTGCGGTGTGCATCTAATGAGGTAGTTTCAAATTTATAGTATTTCCATGCTTTTCGTTGTTTGCGAAGATTGAGCGAGTAACGTAAAGAGAAGAACGGATAGAAGCGATTAATGCGCTCGATCTGTGAATTCCACGCGTTGAATATAAAGAATTCTCCATAGTACCTAAAGCCTACTTTTTCGTTTGAGAGCAAACTGCCGATCGCATGCGTTCCAGAGCGGGGGAAAGAAACAACAAATACAATCTTTGACTTAACCGGTGAAGGCTTCTTAATGTAACGAGTGTAGAAATACTTTGGGAGGGCCTTGATATTCAGGAGCGCCTTTTTAAAGGTGAGAAAAAAGTCAGATTTAGCGGGCTTTTTGCCACTTGTGCGCGTATCGGACATTATCCAATCTTATCAGTGGGCTATTTGATTGTTGGTAGTCTTGGCGCATGGCATCGAATCCAATCAACACAATGGATCGATTCACCTCATTTTCACAGGAAATCCAAGCCATTGAGGCCCTACGCAAGTCTCGTCGCTCAAAGATAAAAAAATATCCTACGGTCAGCGTTTTAGTTTCAACTCTGAGAGCAGATGACCTCTCGAATTTACTGGATCAACTCCTTGCACAAACCCTTGCCTCATTTGATTTAGTCTTAGGATTACATACGATTGAGTTATCAGCATCACATAAGCGACAGATTGCAGCTCTTAACCGTCGTAAAGTAAAGGTTGAGGTTCAAAAATTTACGAAAGATCAAACTCTTGGAACTATTCTGTCGACGCTTGCAACTCAATCCAGCGGTGAGTACATCGCGAAAATGGATGATGACGACTATTACGGACCTGAACACCTTCGCGATCTTGTAGATGCCGCCATTGATACTGGTGCGGAAGTTGTTGGACGAGCGATGAACTATGTCTATCTCGAACCACTTCAGCTCACCGTACGTCGCTTTGCACCGCATGGAACACAAGCTGTAGAGCTTTGGAGTGATTGGGTGTGCGGGGGAACAATCCTTGCAAAACGTGACGCTGCAGAGGCAGCTGGTTGGTTTGGAGAAGGCAACACAGCGGTAGATCGATACTTATTAAGTGGTGTTACAAATAATGGAGGAAAGATCTGGCGCACATTTGGAGCCGGATATATCTATCGCCGCACATTTACATTTCACACATACGTTACAAATTACTCAAAATATCTCAATGGGGCCAACGAACAAGTAGTCGGTATTTGGGACCATCCAATTTTTGGGGGAGAGCGATGAATTACTTGCCATATCGTTTCACTCGCCCCGATGATCTTGAACTGGTTGCGCGTCCAAAGCTTTCAGTAGCTGTTGTAATCGCCTGCCGCGATGGACAAGAGAAGCTTGATTTAGTCCTAGCCTCTCTCGTTGCGCAGAGTTATCCAGCATCTCTTATCTCGGTCTATGTCATCGATGATGGCAGCGCGAAACCATTGATCTTGCCAAAGATTAAGCCGACCAAAACCAAGCTGATCGCCTACAAAAATAGCCCTGGCAAGTGGGGTAAGACGGCGGCAACTAATGATTGCGTTGCAAAATTGCGTGAAGATGTTCTCTGGTTTGTCGATGCAGATATGATTTTTGAACCAGACCATTTAGCGCATCACATGAAGTGGCATCACGACAACGATGACTACGCAGTTCTTGGGTGGAAACGTTTCGTTAAGAGCTGGAGCTACACCCCCGATGCTCTCTTGACTGCACTTAAGGCTGATGCATTTGATGTTTTACATGAAGAGAGCTGGGGTAAGGATCTCTGGGAAGAGCGTGTCACGCGCACTCACGATTTAGAGAAGCCAGCACTCGATGGATATCGTGCATTTGTTGGCGCAACATTTTCAATCCGCAATCAGCAGTGGCGCGATCTAGGCGGGTATGACCGAAACCTTATTACCGGAGAAGATACTGAATTAGGCTGGCGAATATTTACACAGGGCCTTCGAACCGTCGTTGATCGCCAAGCACATTCTTGGCACCTTGGTCACAGCACAGTCGAGTCAAATAAAGATCAGATCCATCGTCATAACGATCCTTCTCTCGCACAGATAATTCCACAGATGCATAGCGTGCGTGCAAAAAATAATTTCAGTTGGTCGGTTCCTACCTACCAAGTTTTTCTAGATGTTCGCGATGCAACACTTGCTCAAGTACTTGATCTTCGTTCAAAACTCTTAGTTCTACCTGGGACCAATGCGCAGATCACACTATTGGCTCCATGGAAGGTCCTTGCTAAACGATATTCACCGGTTGGTGATATTCATGCCGATCTTCGCGAAATACGTAACTGGCTAAAGGGCGACAGTGAGTATTCTTTCGAAGAGATTGATACCGATGCACAGTTAACAATTGAAGAGCTGGTCGAGAAATTCACTCACAGCCCTACTCCGTATTTCATCTTCGCTGAAGCTGCTGGATCTACCGATCTCAAAGATCTCGTTGACTATCTTCTTGCTAGTGAAAACGGATTAGTTGGCGTTGCAGATAAGAATGATCGACGTGCTTTTGCAGTTTTTGCGCCGGCCCTAGCCCGCGCGTTAACTGTTGATGGATCTCTCTACAGTTCAATTTCACATGTGTGGGGCGTGCTCTGGCTCAGTGACGATCGATTTACCGCCTTAAATCAGGGTAAACACAATCGCGCACGCAGATTTGGCAGATATCTCAAGCGCGAAGGAAAGAAAGTTAACTCTCCGAAACAGCTTCTCATCTTTATTAAGAAGATATCTTCACTCGTTCTGCGAAAAGTACTAGGCCGTGGATAAGCCAACGATCATCCTTGCCACCAGCAATGGAATCGGAATGGGGCATTTAGCGCGTGCCACTGCAGTTGCAGAGGAACTCAAGGACCTTGCACGACCAATACTTGTATCTGTCGCCGGAGGAATCGCAGAAATTCCTTCGACTACGGGAATCCCTTGTGAATATATCCCAGGTAAAACTCGTCGTTGGATGCCTGCCCATCGTTGGGATCGCTACTTCCGCGATCGCCTCATCGCAATTGCTGATGAAACTGGTGCCTCTGTCATCTCATTCGATGGAGTAGTTCCTTATCCAGGTTTTATTGCGATAAAGTTAAAGCGACCCGATCTCACAATTGTCTGGGTACGCAGAGGCCTATGGCAGAAAAACTTGTTGCGCTTTGCTCTTCCTTTTCAATCTCGTTTAGTAGATCTCATCATCGAACCCGGCGACATCGCACGTGCATATGATCACGGACCCACTTCGAACCGAAGTGATGCAACCCTGACATCGCCAGTCTCTCTCTACGCAAAATCCCGCGCGCTATCTCGCCAAGATGCTCGCAAGACTTTAGGTCTTGATACTGATCGTCCTGCAGTCTTAGTCCAACTCGGAACCGGTGATTCAGATATGAACGAGAAGATGCGCGCAGCACTCTCTGGACTCGTAGGATGGCAAGGCTTGCAAGTTGTTTTAACAAAGAGTCCCGTGGATGCGCAGGGTAAAAGCCTTGTTCCAGAAGGCTTAGATATCAAAGTCCAGCGCTATTTCCCTCTCGCCAATGTCTTGGCAGCCTTTGATGGAGCCATCGCAGCTACCGGATATAACAGCGTTCATGAACTTTTGCCGGCACAGATTCCAACGGTGTTAATTTCAAATATTCGCGGCACCGATGATCAAGATGCGCGGGCCAAGTGGTGTCACGATCATGGCTATGCACTTCGTGCTGATCACGACAATCTCGCCGATATCACTGCAACAGTGCTCAAACTAAGCGATGCTGACATTCGCCAGGGTCTGCAGAATAAGTGTGCAGAACTTTCGAATACGGGCGGAGGCGGCGAAATTGCTCAGATTTTGCTCGCTCTTGCAACATCTACAAAGAAGAAGCCGAGTAAGAAAATTTCACGATTTTTGGCTACAGAACTAATTCACAAAGTTACTTATCTATACCGCTTGATTCGCCCATACAAGAAGAACTCAAATGTTGAAGATAAGTCGGCACTCTTTAGTGAAGAAATCAGCGCCGATTATCTGCGCACCCATATCAAAGGTGATCAACGCTTTGAACATCTGATTGCTGGCGCATCACAGAGCTATATCTCTCGCCGCCATGAGATAGCGCGTAAGGCTTATGGCAGATAAGAAAGTTCTTCTTACGGGTTTTGAACCCTTTGGTGGAGCAAGTTTTAATCCGTCAGGAGCTGTCGTGCAAGAAATTGGAAGGCACGGAATTGATGGCGTCGAAATTATCACCGCAGTTCTTCCTGTCGAATTTAAGCGATCCGCTGAGATTCTGATTGATCTGATTAAAACCCACCAACCTTCAGTTGTAATCTCTCTGGGTCAAGCAGAGGGGCGAGATTTTATTGGGCCAGAGAAAGTTGCAATCAACCTTGCAGATGCCCGAATCGCAGACAATGCCGGGGTAAAGCTAGAGAATCAAAAGGTTGATCCAAACGCCGCCGATGGCTATTTTTCGACGTTGCCAATTCGGGCGATAGTAGATGCCATTTCAGCCCTAGGAATAAACGCAAAAGTCTCATATTCTGCAGGAGCATTTATTTGTAATGAAATTTTCTTCACCGCACAATCATTTCTTCAGGCAAGTGCAGTGATTTCAGGATTCATTCATCTTCCACTTGCGCCGAATCAATCCCCAGAATTTCCAGGGTTGCCAACGATGCCGCTCGAAGATCAAGTTGCTGGAATTAGAGCAGCGATACAGGTGAGCATCGATGTCTAAAGAGATATCAAAAGAAGAAGCAAAAGCGCTAGTTGTTGAATGGACAAGTGCTTCAACTCGAAAGATTATTGGAATTATTGGGAAGCCAGGAGGCGGTAAGTCAACGCTTTCAAAGTTTCTTCTCAAAGGAATGGATCCAACGCTGGTCTCGGTTGTGCCGATGGATGGCTTTCATTTAAGCAATAAAGTTCTTAAAGAGCTAGGGCGTTCAGATCGCAAAGGCGCACATGACACCTTTGATGTAAAAGGTTTTACCGCCCTCGTCGCGAGAATAAAGCAGGATAGCTCTGATCCAATTTACTATCCCATCTTTGATCGCTCGATCGAAGAATCAATTGCTGCGCAAGGTGTTGTCTACCCAAGTACACGTGTTGTGATTGTCGAAGGAAATTACTTGATGCATGACAAAGATGGTTGGCAAGAAATATCACCCCTACTTGATCAGAGTTGGTATGCCTATCTTGGTGAAGATTTACGAATCTCACGACTGATCTCACGCCACATCGCCTTTGGTAAGGATCCTGAGAGCGCGAAGGCTTGGGCTAAAGGCAGCGATCAAGTCAACGCTGAGCTGATTGAAACAGGCGTGGCACGCTGCGATTTTCTGATTCACACCTAAGAGCCCGTATAGTTCGGCTACGTGCGATTCCTAAATACACCCACGTATGACCTGACTTACGACGATGTCTTTATGGTGCCAAGTGCATCAGAACTTTTGAGTCGAATGGATGTTGATCTCTCATCCACTGATGGTTCAGGGACAACTATTCCAATCGTTGTAGCAAATATGACGGCAATCTCCGGGCGACGCATGGCAGAGACAGTTGCCCGTCGCGGCGGTATCGCAGTGATTCCTCAAGATATTCCACATGCTGTAGTTCACGATGTGATCTCTTGGGTTAAATCGCGCCACCCATTCTTTGATACTGCAATTACATTGGCTCCAACAGAGACAGTTGCAGATGCAATCAGCCTCATCAACAAGCGTGCTCATGGCGCAATTGTTGTTGTCGAAGGAAATAAGCCAGTTGGCATCATTACCGAAGAGGATTGTGCCTCTGTCGATCGTTTTACTCAGGTCTCACAGGTGATGAGCAAGAATCCATTTGTTATTCCAGATTCATTTAACCCACGCAAAGCCTTTGATTTCTTGCATGAGCATCGCCGCACAGTGGCACCAGTTGTTAGCGCCTCTGGAGAGCTCGTAGGAATTTTGACCCGCGTAGGTGCACTTCGTGCAACTTTGTACACACCAGCTTTAGATAGTAAGGGACGCTTACGTATCGCAGCAGCTGTTGGAATTAACGGAGATGTAGCAGCGAAGGCAAAAGCACTGATTGATTCCGGCGCTGATGTTCTTGTCGTAGATACAGCTCACGGCCATCAGAAGAAGATGATTGAAGCGCTAAAGATTATTCGTGCACTTAATCCATCGATTCCGATCGTTGCAGGAAACGTTGTGACTGCAGAAGGAACACGAGATTTAATCGCAGCAGGAGCCGACATTATTAAGGTGGGCGTGGGCCCTGGCGCGATGTGCACGACGCGCATGCAGACAGGTGTTGGCCGCCCGCAATTTTCGGCAGTACTTGAATGTGCGGCGGCAGCGAAAGAACTCGGAAAATCAGTCTGGGCAGATGGTGGCGTCCGCCATCCTCGCGATGTTGCTCTGGCACTTGCTGCTGGCGCATCGCAGGTAATGATCGGTTCTTGGTTTGCCGGAACTTATGAATCACCTGGTGACTTGCAACGTGATGCCAACGGCAAACTCTTTAAAGAATCTTTTGGAATGGCATCTGCTCGCGCAGTTGCTGCACGCACATCTTCTGAGGATGCATTTGATCGCGCGCGTAAAGCGCTCTTTGAAGAGGGAATCTCAACATCTCGTATGTATCTCAACTCAGCCCGCCCAGGCGTAGAAGATCTACTCGATGAGATTATCGCGGGCGTTCGATCTTCATGTACCTATGCGGGTGCGCACGATCTCAATGAGTTTGCAGAGCGAGCAACAGTTGGAATTCAATCCTCTGCTGGGTATGCAGAAGGTCGCCCACTGCACTCGTCGTGGACTGTCTAGCCGCGTAGCGCGACTGCGAATTCGCGGAAATCTTCAACAAGAAGATCAATCTCTGCTTGACCGTGGGCCAAGCTGATCAACCACTGCTCATCTAGCCCAGGTGGAGTGATGATGCCGCGGTTGAGCGAGAAGAGCCAGTGCGCTTCTGCGATACCAAAGTCAGTCGCCTTGTAATCACGATAATTACGTACCGGAGTCGTTGACCATGTAACACAGCCTTTAACTCCGAAACCAACAGTGTGTGCAGGCAGTTCGTACTCGTCAATGATTGCGCTGATGCGAGTCAAAGCTTGGAAATTAAAGGCTTCTGCCGTTTCCAGCGCCTCATCAGTACAGATGCGATCGATTGCGCGAACACCGGCCATTGCCAGTGGATTTCCATTGAAAGTTCCAAAGTGCGCCATCTTGCCGCTTGTGACGTAATCCATGTACTTCTTCTTTCCACCAAATGCTGCAAGTGGAAGTCCTCCGCCAATAGATTTTGCAAGAGTAATCAAATCTGGCTGAACACCTAAACGTGCTGAGGCTCCATGTGCGCCAGCTGTAAGACCAGTTTTTACTTCATCAAAGATGAGAACAACGTTGTACTTATCGCAGAGTGCACGAACTCCCTCGAGATATCCAGTATCAGGGAGAATAATTGCTAAGTTTTCTAGAACTGGCTCAACGATAAAGCAGGCAATCTTTTTTGCATTCTTCTTAAACATCTTCTCGAGAGCTTCGAGGTTATTGAAAGGAACGACGTAGATATCTCCTGGAACGAGGTTGGAGTCGATGTACGCCTTTGGCTTATCGGGACTACCAATTTTATCTAGTGGTGGTTTTGAGGAGACAACAAATGGATCGTAACTACCGTGGTAGCCACCTTCGATTTTGAGGATACCCATTTTCTCTGTGGCAGAGCGTGCAACGCGAACCGCATACATCGTTGACTCTGTACCTGAGTTGGTGAAGCGAACCTGATCGATACCGAAGCGCTTACAGATGCGCTCTGCAGCATCAGTTGAAATTGGTGAAGGTGTTACAAAGAGCATGCCTGTGCGTAGCGCAGTTTGGATTTCTTCGACAACGAT
>Ga0209230_10000544_pt1 | contig 14739 bp, 17 predicted proteins | sample LakOntMetagenome_FD_187467 | JGI IMG/M metagenome (GOLD analysis project Ga0209230, IMG submission 187467) | Freshwater and sediment microbial communities from Lake Ontario - Sta 18 epilimnion Metagenome (SPAdes) (version 2) | ecosystem: Environmental > Aquatic > Freshwater > Lentic | place... | reverse complement strand
AAATCAGCAAACGCATTGTTTGTGGAAGGCAACCATCTAACAAAAATACAATTGACGATAGAGAATGAAACTGTTGAAACAATTGAATTATCAGAAGGTGACTTTATAGAATTCAAACGAAAATGCCTTTCCGAAATAAAGACACAGAGAGCAAAAATATTGGCTTTTGGATGGCATAATGGGTCATTGTGCGCAAACCGAATTTTCTTTTTGCCATGGCGCGAAGAAGAGAGTAGATGGGGAAGTCATGTCATACCAATGCGTGGAATACCATTGGAACATAGTTATTTTCGCGACGGAGATCTATCTGATCAGCCGAATGGTGACTGGACAACAATAAAGAAACTGATTGAATCACCAGAACATCAATAAAGACATTTGAAAACAATTTATAAACAATTTGACATTTGTTATTATCAAACAACAAATAGAAATGAACCCCACATTAAATCAATTGATAAATTTTGTTCCTCAAAATGAAACAGAATTTATAATATTAAAGGAAACGGTTCTATCAGAATATCTGATAGACACAAAATCAACATGGTCCGGCGGCAAATATTATTTGGGAGGTCAAATCAAATTAGATCCGAACGATGTTATAACAGACGCATTAGTAAAAAAAGTGAATGACATGTATAGCGATCCGTCCAAGTTGGACTATTGTAATAGCGCTGAGATGGCAAGTATATGGAGAGCCACGAGACAGATGAGTGAAATGACAACTATCGTGAAAAGATACAAAGAAATCCAAAAGAACCGAATCATGACCGAATTAAATAAGACAAAATTAAACACGGATGTGAATAATATTATAGTTTCACTGATTTAAAAATTTAGACGCCTGGTTTTACGCATGCGTTTATTTCTTAATCCACCTTTTTTTGATGATTTAGATTTTGCCGACGGCTTACTTTGCGATTCTGCTGACATAATAGATGTAACAATGCTAAAAATCACACGCTTCACTTCTTTCGTGAACGTGGTTTTTGATATAGAACCCGGTGTTTTTTTCTTTTTAGAAGATGATGCTGATGCCGCACCTGACAACTCAGCAACTACAGAATCAAAACAAGTTTGTTCAACTCGTTTTAATTCATTATCTTCGCTCATCAGCTTTTCATAATCCATTTCGGCTTTGCACAACAAATTATTATAAACCGCGAGTTCTTCCGTAGTTGCCCGACCCAACATGTATATTCCAGAATTATCTTCATCGGCGGTCAATACTCGGCGGTCATTTTCGGTGGCTCTCAAGATAATGGTTTCTTCAGGTATTCTTGTCAAATTAACACTCATTGGCAAATTTACATAATCTTTAAAACATCTTTCACCATATAAAGACAAATTCTTATCAAATCCCAATTTGGTATATGAAATGAAACCAGGAACATTCAAATATCCGCGTGCCAATTCAAGCATGCCCATTTTTTTATAGGTTCTTTGTTTTTTAAGACAATATAAATAAGCACCCATGAGCAAACCGCCGCGAATGGTCCCTTCTCTAACACAAATCAATTTAACAGTTATTGCGGTCGGTTCTTTTTTACACTCCCCCAATTCTGTAACAATGAATCCAACAACCTTGTCTATTTTTCTATTGGTGAGCCGTTTTGTTCCAGTTAAGGAACCAACCGCATTATAATCCGGAGTCACAGCAACAAGCACATCATAGTCTTCTACATCATTTATGATTTGATCCATTGTTTCAAATCCATAATCATCCACGATTCCTAAACAAACATGAGCAGACAATTGTTGCAGCTGTGCGTTGTGTATTTCTGTTACGTCTTCGTGGGTTCTTTCGCGAGCATCTTTGCGGGATTTGGATGTGCCAGTAGATTCTCTTAATTTGGGCGGATCCATCCACGCCATAAATTCACGTTTATTAAGGAGAACATGTCCTCTTAAAGAAGCCTGGACATGCGGATTTTGCCTATATTCATTCAAGACGGCATCTTCAAATAGAGACATGGTATTATAATATACAATTACATATTATCATAAATATTTATTCAATCATATTCAGAGTTGTTTCGCCGTCCCATTCGGCTCCCAATCCCACATACTGAACATAAAAATTGGCATACCCTTTGGCATCAGTTTCTTTGTTTATCATTCTCAACTCCTTGAGCAATTTAAAAAAATATTTGATGTCTAAATCATGATAGTCAGCAATTTCATACAAATCCATTTCACCAGATTTATACTCCTTGACTATTTCGTCCAATTCTTCGGGAGAATCAACGCGATTTCTTTTAATTGTGTCTTGTTCTTCATCCCATTGTTCTCGGCCAATAATTTCTTTGCGACAATCATCGTAATCATCTGCTCCTTTTAGGCCATCATTACAACCATCCCAGTCTGGTATCATATCGTATAATTCCTCTATCGCCATATTATATTTCATGGCGGTTTTTTGAATACTGCCGCACCGATTAAAGTATTCTAAAATCTCAAGTGATCGGTCGTTATTCATTTCAAAAATAGTTTGATTCAACGTGTCTATTTCTCTTTTTGCTTTTACTAAGTCTTTTTTCAAAATCTCTATCGTCTGTTTGAGAATTACAACTTCATCTGTGGTTTTTTCGTTGTTGCCGGCAAATGCGCTCATTTTCTTGATATAATGTCAACGTGAAAACTCTCTATGTTGTTCTGCAAAACAAATCAAACAAATGAAAAAGACATAGAGTTATTCATCATTTATTGAGAAATGAACAATCTACCGTCAGACTCTATCACCGACATTTATAATTTCATCTCCGACAAAGATGTGAAGATATTTGACACAAATTTGGACATGTTGGATATTATAAACCAGTATCTGGAAAAAAAGAAGGGTGACCAATCTTTCATAATTGTTGATTTGGGCGATATCATCCGACAATTCAGCAAATGGCAGAAGAATTTGCCGCGCGTTAAACCGTATTACGCAATCAAGTGTAATCCATGTCCAATCATAATTGAGCTTCTCAATAAATTAGGGTGCGGGTTTGATTGCGCGTCTCAACAGGAAATCCTCAAAACAATTAATCTGGGTGTGGATCCTAAAAACATCATATTTGCGAACCCATGTAAGCCGGTGGATTTTATCAAGTTTTCTAGATCTAATGATGTAGACATGTTAGTGGTGGATAGTTCATACGAATTATACAAGATAAAGCTCTATCATCCCGAAGCAAAAATCTTAGTGAGAATTCAAACCGACGATTCCAAATCCAAGTGTAAATTCAATTGTAAATTCGGAGTTGAATTGGACAATGTAAAAGAAATCCTTGAATTGGGCAAAGTATTAAACCTCAACATATCCGGAGTCAGTTTCCATGTAGGAAGCGGATGCGAAGACCAAAACGTCTACTATACTGCTTTATCTGATTGTAAAAAGGTATTTGAAATAGCAAGCAGCGTCGGCGTGGAGATGGATTTGGTAGATATTGGCGGCGGGTTTCCTGGAACGGATAATGCCAAAGTTGCGTTTGAATCCATGGCAGAAGTAATTAATTCGGCAATTGACGATCTATTTGCCGATAATCTGAATGTCAAATTTATGTCGGAACCCGGTCGTTACTTCGTGGCGTCTTCGCATACCATAATATGTAGTATAATAAACAAGAAAGAAAAGGCGGACAAGGATACAGGTGAAATGAAATATACATATTATATTTCGGACGGAGTTTACAAGAGTTTTTCCAACACAATTTATGACTATGCTTTGCCGGAATTCATACCATTCAATGAGCGCAATGAAAAGACATATCAAAGTATTTTGTATGGAGAATCATGTGATAGTTTGGATATTATATCGCGGGGGTGTGCGTTGCCATCGTTGGCGATAGGAGAGAGCATTGTGGTAAAAAATATGGGGGCATATACAACGGCAAGTTCAACGGAATTCAATGGATTTTCAAAGGCGGAGTTGTATTACATATTGACTTGAAAAATTGATCCGGGATCTGTGAAAACATATAATAAAATAAAATAAAATATAATATTATAATATAATGAGTGAATTTACATCAACCGAATCAAATCAAATATATTTGAATGAGCACATTCAAACATACAATTTCACGCCCGCGCAAATGGATCGTGTGAAAGAATTATCAAAGAAATACAATATGTGTGAGGCAATTTTATTGACCGAGAGGTGCCATTGTTGTGGCAAAGGACTATTAACAGCCAATGAATTTTGTAGTGATTTTTGTAAAAAGTATTGCGATAATTTCCCTTGTTTGTGGGGGCTTGAATGCGTATTTTGTAAGTGGATGCCAATAGAAAAGTGCGATTGCCACATTTGTTGTATAGATGACAATGGCCCAGCAAATCTGTTTAATCGCGAGCACGGCACCACTTATGGCAAGTCTGAATTTGAATTGCTAACGGAATATGCCAGGAAAACAGGAATGGATCTGTTAACTGCGGTTGAATGTAGTAAGAAATGCCGTGATTGTGAAGACAAATTAGAATTCACAGGACAATATGGTCAAGAACATTGCGACAATTGTGAGATAAAATATAAAATAGAAATAGAAATAGAAGAAGAAACAAAAACTTACAATAATAATATGTGTTTCTGGGGCAAAGATTGTGAAAAATGTTTAGAGTCTCTCTCTGGAAGGGAAGACGCAAATGATATTTTCATAAGTGAATGTTGGGAGTGTCACAAGACAATGACAGATCATGAAGGATACGCTGACAATGACGGATGTGGCGGAGTTTTATGTAATTTGTGCGCGGCCGAATACGACTTTGATCAGCAAGAAATAATATATAATTATGCGAAAGAACATGACGTCTCGCTCCGACTAGCGGCTATTCATTTTGATGAATAAATAATTACAATACCGAGGCATTCTTAACAGATGGTTTTTTTTTTGATCCAGATGTCATAGGCGCAACTACTCTTTTATAAAAATGTTGGGCCAAATTGGCAGAATTTGATACTACATTCATGACGGACCCATAATTAAATTCATGAACAATGACATCTCTATTGTCTTTTTCAAATTTGATGCTATAAAACCAGAAGGGGGGAATGTAGAGAACGTGTCCGGGATGAACAACAAAATCCAGAAATTTCATTTTAAGGAATCCATTTTTGTATTGTTCTTGCGGATTCCAAATATCAAGGGGCGACGTGAACTCATAATTAGAATATTCTTTGTTTACAATCATGTATTTGTTGCTGCGCCACGGAGTCATTTTCACTGTTAGTTTTCCGCCTACAACATAGAGAAACCTTCTTTCTTGGGTGTGATATGTAGTTGGCGTAGTCGCGCCGTGAGAACCAAATAAAACATCATAATTAGAACTGACACACAACGGAGTTTGTAAGATGGTGTCAATATTTTTGTATTGTTTGAAAAGCCCGGTTTCCATGATAAAATTAGAATTGTTATTGCTAAAATATTTACTGTCGGAGTCGGAATCCATGAGGGTTTTGACTGCGCCAAGATTTAGAGGAACGGTGCTTTTGGCGGAAACATCATTGAAATGGTAATCGGAGGATTCTTTTAGATTCACATCAAAACTGCCGTATTCGGAAGCCAAGTGAGAGATGGAAAAATTCTTGAAAAAGGTGTCAAATTCGCTAAATACAAACAAGAATGGTTGTTTTAGATTAGCGCTGTCGTTGAGTTCTCTATTGTTAGTGTAATCAATCTCGTAGATTTCCATGTCATCGCCTTTTTTTAATTGATACATGAGTTGACTGTAAATAATTAACACGAGGACAAACAACACAAGTGCGTAGAGTAATTCCATTTCTTTATGATGTCTTAATAAAAATCATAAAGAATATAAAAATGATAAACTGCCGTCAAAACCTGATCACAAATGAAGATAATGGATAAACTGTTGTTAAAGTCAGATCACAAATCAAAGGAAGGATCATAAGGAAACCTTGGTTTCCTTATTAAGGTGCCCCACAACCAATCTCTAGCGGGACACGCGCAAGATCGGGCTCATATGTGCTCTGGTTCCACGGTCCAACATTCTGCTTAGGAATAATAGGATCACTTCTTAGCTGAAGATTGGCATTCTTCATGGACTGGCCAATGGTATCTAAACCAATGTGGTATCCAGCTTGTAACATATCACCGGCGATGATGTTGCCCTGGCTCATGTTGACGGGGTTCAATGCTGCCCATTGACTATTTTGGTCAGCGGGTAAAAGATCATTGGGATTGGCAATTTGCTTTGGTGCGAAAGCATCAGCGGCAGGGGTTTGCTGAGAAACATCAGAATCATCACTTGCGGAATTTCCATAACCATTTTCCATGCCATCAAGATTCATAGTCTTGGCGTCGGAATAGGTCAATAGCATCCACGCCAAAACAACGAAAATAATTAAAATTAACATGCGTTGAGGAGTAGCAAATTTAGAAAAACCACTAAAAATTTCGTTGAACATTTCAGATAAGTTTATATAATACGGATTGATAAAATAATTTTTGGTATAATTTGAAGCAAAACGGAGACAAAATAGATATTATGCGTCCTTTTCTTCTAAATCATCCACATCACTGTCACTATCATCAATATCATCCAACATATACAAATTTTTAATCCGACGGGCTTCCATGAAAGAAGAAAGTGCTAAAGATTTTGCCAATTTGGCTTTTCGGCGGGCCTCGCGATACATTTCGTAATAGACCTCCGTTTTTTCTTTTAAATGAAAAGTGTCATTTTCATTCAACTCTTCTGTATCCAAATTTACTTCTAAAACATCATCACTGAAAATTTTGATTGGTTTGAGTTTTTCCTCGTCATCGTCATCGCTATCACTATCATCATTGTCTTTATCTTCTTCTTCCACTTCCACTTCCTCAACTTCCTTCTTTTCTAAATCCACATTCAAAACAATTGGAGGAATAACCTCATGTTTTTCTTCTAAAGTTTCTTTGGTTGAATTTCCTAAAGTATTATCACAGGCTGTTTTTGTTTTGATGACGCATTTTTGAAAAAGATCAACTGGTTTAAGAATCATTATTTGTTTCAATTCAATGTCTATTTGAAAACTTTTAGCGGAGCATCGGATTCCTTGAACCTCAATAATAGTAATCATGGACGTCTTTTCATCTATGGTTTCGGCGGCAATATCATTCTGATTTTCATCATATATTTTAACCATGGTGTCAATGCCATCCGTTTTTTTAAGAACAATTGAGCCAGATTGGGGTCCCTTCACAAAACTTGCGTTGACTCTTACCAAATACATTTTGCCGGATTTGAATAATTTTACGGTGGGTGTGAAGTAGCTTTCCACATCTTCTTCAGTTAATTCGGTGTCAAACCATTTAGTGCGATTGTCGTAAATAAGTTTTCGCACCGTGGTTTCCAAAGTTTCAAGCCATTGAATAAACTCTTCATCATCATTAGTAAAAACCAAATCTGAATACATTTTTTTGCCGGATTTGACAATGCCCTGTTTGGTTTTACATTTAGGAGTTTGAATGTATATTGGCAATTTATTGATTAACAATTTGCTAAAATGGATGCCGCCCGTCGCGGAAGTGGGAGAAGTCATGCTAAGTTGATTAAAAGGAAAATTTGGTGTGGGATCATAAATATTATCCATGTAATAACAACAGTATAACATACAAAAAATAAAAGCACATGATTTTTTCCGAAAAAATTCGGAAAGATAGAGAATGAAAAATAATTGAAATAGTTAAATAAGAGATGAAATCGCTTAAAGAATCTATTCAAGAGTTCCTACAAAATGAAGAAATTAAAACTGAGATAAAAACAATATTGAAACCGTTTGGCGCATTAATTTACAATGAAATTTACTTCTACATGTTGCTGATATGTGTTTATTGCGTTTTGTTGTTTTTATTTAGCCTTATGAGTCTTTTAATAATGTTGAATTTGACAAGACAATTGACAAAAACACAGGGGTTATTAGACAAATTGTATCACATACAAAATTTAGACGAAATACTATAATATCAATAATATGTATAAATAAATGTCAGCAGTCTATGGATCAGCCGTTTTTGGTGGAATTGGAGAACAACAAGCAGGGACAAATGGAGCAATCGCACAACAATTGCCGACGCATATTGAAGGAACTTTTGCTTTAAAAGGAGGTGGACGAAGTCAGCGAAATAGACGAAGTCGGCGAAATAAACGAAATCAGAGTAAAAGAAGACGCGGTGGTAAATCACAAAAAAGTAAGCAAAGTAAGCAAAATAAAAGAAGGCAACAGAAAGGAGGAAACTGAAAACAAACCGTGGATTTATTTTCATAAAAACATAGTATAATGCAACCTGAAATATCAACACAACCTGAATTTGAGGATTCTCTTAAAAAATGGATAAGGGTGGACACACAGATCAAGATGGCAAATCAACAAATGCGTGAATTACGAAATCAACGTGATTCTCTATCATCAAACGTGTGTGACTATATTCAAAAGAACCGCATGGAAAAGCGCAAGATAGAGACGCCAGATAGTAGGATAGAATATTATGAGAAAAAGGAATATTCGGCATTGACATATGGATTTTTGGAGAAACATTTAGCAGATCTAATTCCGGATGAAAAAAACGTGAAACTGATAATGGAATATTTACGAAGCAAACGCGAAATAAAAAAATCGCATGATTTGAAACGAGTTTTTAACAAAGGAATGAAGAAAGGAACTATGAAAGAATATGGCGGAGATGAATCTGAATAATATTAGAGGATAAGTGCCTATTACATATTTTATAGTAAATATAAAATATATAATGTCAATGTACACTCCAGAACACATAGAAACATCGCATTTTGAAAACGATTATCAAGAAACACATGAATCAAAAGGAGGATATAGTGTTGCCAAATTGCTAGAACAAAGAGGAGGGGGTATTGGAGGCTCTCTTAATGAGAGCAATGAGCGAAGCGGAGGAGGCTCTTCAGAATCCCTCATGTCTCGCATAAAAGACCTCTATATTCCTGTAGGATTGGTAACGCGGCATTATCCCAATCCAATTCACAAAAGAACAGAAACAACAAAGGGTAAGTGTATATCGGAAGACTTGATGACAAAATTGGAAGATCTCATATACAAAAACAAATCAACGGAAAATAAGACAATGAAAAATGAGAAACAAGAAGACAATAAATACACCAGAAAACATCGCAAAATCACTTAAATAAAAAACGGAATATAACAATATTGACAAGATAATATCCAATGGAAAAGCAAGCAAAGAAGTCAACACGAAAACCTGCAACTAAACCCAACATCACCATTCAAGTAGTGGAGGTGACCGACGAGACGAAGAAGAAAGGTCGCAAGCCAAAGGGCGGAAAACTGATAACTAAAACAGACGATTCTGTTCAACATGCGGCTCCATTGGCAAACGTCATTTTACATTTAAAATGTTCAACAAAAGAGTTGAATGAATACATGGATAAATGCAATAAGATGACTTATGATGGAATGTTGTATGATCCTTCTGGTCCGCCCACTATCATGACATACAATGTTGTCAATGATGAACAATATGCTTTGTATGATAATGGCAAAGAAGTTAGCAATGCAGCATACAACGAACCCTCAACATGCGATGTATGTAAGGTGTGTAAAGAAAAAATGGACGTGACAGATGTAATAAATGACGATTCTGAAATATCCACAAAAGACATTAACGCAAAGCTGAAAAAGTTGAAAATGGTTCTTTACAAGAATTCAAACTCAGAACATAAATCGGCATGTTTTTGGTGCACATATGAGTATGACAATCCCAGTTGTTACATACCCAAATATGAAAATGACGGAAACATTTTTGCTTATGGATCTTTTTGTCGGCCCGAGTGTGCGGCGGCATATTTAATGAAAGAGACCATGGACGATAGTACTAAATTTGAGAGATATCATTTGTTGAATCGCATATATGGAAAAATCTATGGATACAAGAAAAACATAAAACCGGCGCCGAATCCTTACTACATTTTAGAGAAGTTTTATGGAACATTAACGATCCAAGAATATCGCAAGATGTTGAAAACAGATCATATGTTATTGACGATAGATAAGCCCATGACGAGACTTATGCCAGAACTTCATGAGGAAACCGATGAGACATTGTTGAATATAGGAAATTCCACAAAACAAACGACAAAAACGACGGGAAATTACAAGGTGAAAAGACAAAGCGAAAAAGTGTCTGGCCCAAGTAAAACAAACATAATGAAAACTGCGTTTGGAATAACTCAATAAATAATAAAGACAACAAACATGTCATTATTATTCAAAAAACACATAAAATGTTATCACATAATAAAATATAGAATATGTTGTCATGTCATTTGATGGGTGGACTGGGAAACCAAATGTTTCAAATATTTACCACGATGGGATTAGGAATGAAATACAAAAAACGTGTCACATTTCCTTACAGTGAAAAGTTAGAAACAGGATTGACACGACCTACTTATTGGGACACAATTTTCAGCGAAATTAAAAACGCAACAACATATAATGCCGAAGACCCATATAGAACACAACAACATAATGCTTATATATTGACGCGGATGCGACAAATTCAAGAACGCAATTTCAAATATGATTTGGGCATAATTCACGAGGTTGAAAATATGTATGACGCAGAATATTGTTTGAAGGGATATTTCCAAACGTCCAAGTATTTTTCCGAAACTTGGAATGCCACAATACAGACATTGAAATTGCGAGAAAAAAAAGAAGTGGTTAAGCAAAAATATTTTGAACCGACGGATAAGAAAACGGTTTCATTACATTTCCGATTGGGTGATTATTTGGAGAAACAAGAGTATCATAATGTGTTGAGCATCAGATATTATGTATCTGCCATTCAAAAAATCATTGACAAAACTGGAATTGACAATTTAAGAATCATATTCTTTTTTGAGGAAGGCGATAGAGAAAGAGTCAACATCTCTATTTCCGTGTTAAGAAAACGATTCCCCAATGTTGAATTCGCAGAAATAGACACGCAAATCCCTGATTGGGAGCAAATGTTATATATGAGCAGTTGTGATCACAATATAATAGCCAATAGCAGTTTCAGTTGGTGGGGCGCATGTTTAAATGAAAGTGTGGACCGAATTGTTTGTTGTCCAAATACATGGTTCGGGCCAGCAATGCGACACAATGACACAAGCGATATGATACCACATGATTGGAATAGGATTGTTGAAAATTAATTTTACAAAATAGATTAAAGAGAATTTGTGATTTAATGCATCAGCAAAATGTCACACAATATTAGCTCTAACGTATTTGATTTTTTAAATAAAACCAACGAATTATTGTTGGAGATGCCTTTATATAAGAAAATGAAGTCGCATAATGATGAATTAAAGGAAAAGGTCAAGGCTCTTAAATACACAATTGAGTATTTGGAATTAATTAATGCGAATTTGACAAAGAAGAATAAGAAACTTAAGATGAAACTTAAAATGAAACCATGCTTCTTTTCAGAACAATTCAATGATGATAATATTGAGGATGTTACTGAAAATGTTAATGAAGACGTTAATGAGGATTTTAATGAGGACGTTATTGAAGACGTTATTGAAGACGTCAATGAGGATTTTAATGAGGACGTTATTGAAGACGTTAATGAGGATTTTAATGAAGATCCAAATATAAAAATGGAAATTGTTGAATTAGAAAAAACAATTAATTATAATGAGGATGCTGTTGTTGAAGACGCCAAAGAGGAAGTAGATGCTCAAGAAGAGGAAGAGGAGGAAGTAGAAGCACAAGAATATGAGGATGAAGCAGAAGTAGAAGCAGAAGCAGAAGTAGAAGCAGAAGTAGAAGCAGAAGTAGAAGTAGAAGTAGAAGAAGAAGTAGATGCTCAAGAAGAGGAGGATGAAGTAGATGCCCAAGAAGAGACTGAAGAAGAGGAAGTAGAGGCTGAAGAAGAGGAAGCGGATGTATATGAGGTTACCATAAAGGGTAAGACATATTATGTTTCAAACGAAGTTGACAGTATAATATATGCTGCGGACGAGAACGGTGATATATCAATTGAGGCAGGAATATATAAGAATGGCAAGCCAGTATTTAATAAGACAAAGTAAGTTATTTAAACACCATGTTCATAGTTGCTCTACTGCCTTTTCGTGAAATATATTTAAAAGGCGCATTGCCATTTTTTAAATCATAATTGAATAATTTTGAATGATCTGGCACATAACCAACATCAAATGAATTTACATTTATAAAATTGGAATCGCCATCATATTCAATTTTCAAATTGCCAATGAAGTTAATTCCATTTTTAGTGTGAGTTGAAAATTTATCAAAATCTTCTCTATTCATCAAACGCGTATTTCCATGATAATGTTGAATTATTGGCATGGAATTTCTATCCGGTGGCGCTAGACCTTTTTTAACGGCAGTTTCAATTAAAAACTCATTGGCAACAAAAAATGTACTGCGATCAATTCGCATTCTGGCGTTTGTCACACGATCTTGTAGCATGTTATCTTCATAACCCCATCCCCAAAAGTTAGGAAACCCATTGACCATTTCAAAATCACCAGCTTTGATGGAAAGAATGCCCCCGAGCGCATAAGTATATCCGTAAAAATGTTTAACAACCCTTGGCACAGTTTCATAATTGATAAGTCCTTTCTTGGAAGGCATACAATCAACATCATTGAAAACAAGAGTGATGTTCTGATAATCACGAGGATACATATTTTTGACGGCAATGAAGCCAATGTTTTTCATGGCGCCGCGATTAAATAACCGACTATCACATTGATGAATAAACAAAAAACGACAATGCCCTTCTGGATAATCTTCCGTGATGGTTTTCATATGACTTTTGAATTGTTCTAAATGTTCAGCGCGATCTCTATAGGGAACAATAAAAACGATTTTGGGAATGGAAGACATTATAAAAATACTAATATAATTTATTAGTATTTTAAACCTTTGAACTTTAAATTTACGACGAAACCGACATCAAGAAACATGATGGCACGACAATTTCTTTAATGGCCTCCAATTTCTTGTAACATTTATTAATAGTCACTTCACTCACGCCACAAATGCTCTTAATTTCACTTTTGGACTTATTGAGTTCAAACAATTGCGATACAAAATAGACAATGCCAGCCGCAATAGAGTTAGGTGTATTGTCAGGTATGAGATTTTCATTTTCCACTTTCTTAGCCACAAACATAGATAACATGGTTTGCTTCTTGTTCATGTTAAGTCTGCTACAATATCTCTCTATGAAATCCTGCGGTGTGGTGGAGCATAAATTGGTTTGTTCTTCACTGCCGTTGTTTCTATCAACATTATTAAGCATGTCCAAAGCCAAACTACAGCCATTAGTAGCACTGGTTTTGTCCAAATGGAAGATTTCCGCCAATTCATGAGCGGTTCTTGGACACTCATTTAAACGACAGGCAATATAAATTGATGCCGCAATAGTTCCGGCGCGATTACACCCGCGGAACATCTTTTGTTCTGATATGTCTTTGTGAATCACAAGTGCCTCATCAATACACAATTTGGATATTCCACCGTTTTGCGCCATGGTGCTGATATGCATGAATTCATTGTAAAGCGATTTCTCTTTATGTGGAATGGACTGCCATTCGGTCCAACGCCCGATCCGACGCATTTCATAAGAGGATTTGTTGGTATATAAAACTTTACAACCATAAGAAGATTCTTGTAACAAAGGATTGATGGGATTACCGCAACGGGTGGGATCATTGGAGTTTTTGTCATCGGCGCCGTAGTAGCGCCATTCGGCGCTGAAATCAAGGACGTCGCGGTAAAATCTGCCACACTCTTTATTGCTACAAGTAGGGAACCCGTCTTCCATTGTGACTAGTGGCGACTCGCAAGATTCGCAGGAATCCATGTTACATTTGTAGACGCATTCCATTTCGGCAGATTCCGATTTAGCAGATTTGTCATTGTCTAACAAACTCCAGAGACGCGATTTCTCGGAATTGGATAATTGCGGGGTCTGCTTTTTTTTTGTTTTATTTGTTGAAATATTTTTTAATTTAGAGGATGTATTTTTAATTTCCATGTTGCTGGATTCTAAGACTTTTTCCATTTAAGTAGTTTTACAATGTTATTTATATTATTGAAGTTGAAGAATGATTTAAACACATCAATTTTTTGGGTTTATATTATTCGCATAATATAAATAGAACATATAGAAATGACAGAATTTATTAATGCCGCAAAAGAAGGAATAGATGGATTAATTGAAAAAAAAATAAATGATCTGAAATTTGATGAAATTTTTAAAAGTCAAATCGTGCCAAAACTAGAAGCAGCTATTGAAGCTGGTGTTAAAACCCTATTTGAAAGTGCGCGTTTTCAAGAAACAGCAGCTAACATGTTTAAATCAGATTTATTTAAAATATATGACGCAGCTCTTAAAGATTGTGCTGTGGTTCAAAAGATAATTGAAAAAAATAATACTAATACAGATGCGGCGTTTTTTAATTTTATACAAGAAATAAAAGAAGCAAGTGGAGATGAAGCACTAATTTCCAAAGCAAAACAAGTGTTTTTAGAAAAAATGGCGGCAATAAATACAGAAAATACTGGCGGAGCATCAATAAAAAAAATACAAGAATTGAAAGATTCATTCGCAAAACAAGCAGATAAAATAAGTTCACCCGCCGTATCACAAGTGGACCCAGTTTCAGGGGAAACAATGATAGATATGTTAGAAAAAATAAAAAATAAATCTTTGAATGAAACTCAAGATCGGA
>Ga0209230_10000542_pt1 | contig 14751 bp, 14 predicted proteins | sample LakOntMetagenome_FD_187467 | JGI IMG/M metagenome (GOLD analysis project Ga0209230, IMG submission 187467) | Freshwater and sediment microbial communities from Lake Ontario - Sta 18 epilimnion Metagenome (SPAdes) (version 2) | ecosystem: Environmental > Aquatic > Freshwater > Lentic | place... | reverse complement strand
CAGCGCCGCTCAATATGGAGAAATTACTAGCTGATTCTCGGCTTGATAAATCCTTAACAACTCTCTAGTGTCAGCCTCAAGTTGAAGTAGAGGGGGTTTTCATGGCTAAGCCAGTTCCATCACATGAAGTGACCACAACCCTCCACCTCGGAGTCCGATCCGTTACAGATTCTTCCCCAGTAGCGCTGATTGAAAAGCTCATTGCAGAATCATCTGCAGAGGAGCAGCAGGTACTCCAAGAAGTGATGGATGGCAACGGAGAAAACGCGATGGTATTTATCCATCGTGGCCCATCTCGCGGAGCTAGATTCTTGATCACGGCAGGGGGCGCAACAATCGGTCGATCTTCCGCAAGTGAGATCTTTCTCGATGATGTAACCGTCTCCCGAGCCCATGCAACTATCAAGCGAGAAGGGTCTGACTTCGTATTTGCAGACTCTGGCAGCCTCAATGGTTCATATATCAACAATCAGCAATCCTCATCACACCGCCTCGTTACTGGCGATGAGATTCAAATCGGAAAATTCCATATGCTCTTTATTAGCAGCAGAACTACATCAGGGGAGAAGTAAGTGAGCGTTCCAGCACGTGCATATTTAAGTATTGGTGAGGTTCTTACAAAACTTCGCGGCGATTTCCCTGACATCACTATCTCAAAGATTCGCTTCCTCGAATCAGAGGGTTTGATCGAACCGCAGCGCACGCCATCTGGTTATCGCAAATTCACCAGCAACGATCTCGATCGTCTTCGCTATGTTCTACTCGCACAGCGCGATCAATATCTTCCGCTCAAGGTAATCAAAGATCATCTCGATGCGCTCGATCGCGGCTTAGTGCCAACTCCACAGGGGACAGCGGTCCCGCGTCCGACACTTGGACTCGCTACCGTCGATGGCGAAATTGCACCATCAACTTTTGGCGAGCAATCCGAGATGCGTCTCTCACGCGATGAACTACTCAACGCCTCTGGCCTAGAAGATGCACAGCTCGTCGAACTCGAATCATTTGGCCTCATCACACTCCGTGGCCGTCACTACGATGGCGATGCCCTCTCGGTTGCCAAGGCAGTTGCAGAGATGTCTGCCTTCGGCATCGAAGCGCGCCACTTGCGCTCCTTTAAGACCGCCGCAGATCGCGAGATCGGTCTTATCGAACAGGTAATTACTCCCTTCACTCGTCAGAAGTCGACAGAGGCGAAGGCTCGGGCAGAGGAAGTTCAGCGAGAGATCGCAGCTCTATCTGTTCGTCTCCATGCATCGCTCGTTCGCAGCGGTCTCAACCGCCCCCGCTAATGTTTACCTTGGTTGAGGTTGTCGGTGTTCGCATCGAAATGCCTTCAAATCAACCGATTGTCCTGCTCAAGGAGATGGAAGGCACGACCTTTCTACCAATCTGGGTCGGCTCGGTCGAGGCAACTGCAATCGCATTTGCACAACAGGAACTTCGTCCGCAGCGACCGCTCACACATGACCTCATCGTCAACCTGCTCGATGCGCTAGATGCATCTCTGACAGCGGTGCACATCACCGATATGGTCGATGGTGTTTTCTATGCCGAGTTAATGGTGCGAGGCGCGCAATGTGCGTTAGCTCCAATCTCGGTGCGGCCATCGGATGCAATCGCGATTGCCCTTCGCACCAAGAGCAATATTCTCGTGAGCCAAGAACTCCTAGAGCGCTCTGGAATTCAGATCCCTGCGGGAGAAGAAGGTCAGAGCGAAGAGGAAGTTGAGGCCTTCCGCGAGTTCCTCGATCAGATAAATCCCGAGGATTTCGCATAGATTTGCTCAGAACCCTGAACCTCAGGTAGAGGTTTGGGGCGTGTCGCTCCCGGCTTCATCAGGGGAGGCGACCTAGCCTTAGGTACTCCCACATCCCCTTGGGTTTCATCATCGAAAGCGAGCCCCCTCTCGTGACAGAACAAGAACTTCAGATTGGCTATCGCGGCGCTACCGCCTGCGCTGCTGCTGGAATCACTTACCGCCAACTCGATTACTGGGCGCGTACTGGTTTAGTAGAACCATCGATTCGCACTGCGCAAGGTTCTGGATCTGCTCGTCTCTACGGTTTCCGCGACATCCTTGTTCTCAAAATTGTAAAGCGTCTCTTGGATGCTGGCGTATCACTTCAAAATATTCGTACCGCTGTAGATCACCTTCGCAATCGCGGAGTCGTCGAGCTCGAGAAGATGACGTTGATGAGCGATGGCTCATCTATCTATGAATGCTCTAGCCCTGATGAGATTGTTGATCTCTTGATGGGTGGGCAAGGCGTCTTTGGTATTGCAGTTGGAAAGGTTTGGCATGAGGTCGAGGGTTCACTCTCAACCTTGGCTGGAGAGATTGATGGCGAGCCAGTAGGTGGCGAAGGTAATGATGAACTCGCACTCCGTCGGAAGGCGAAAGGCGCTTAACTCCTAATATATTGCTCCCTTGCATTCAATAGCGGGGGAGCACTGTGAGTCGTTCATTTGAAGATCGCCATATAGGTCCTACTCATGGCGACGAAGAATCAATGCTCACTGCACTCGGTTACAAAAATCTCGCAACCTTCATTGCAGATGTGGTCCCATCAAATATCGCCATCAATGGTGTTATTGAGAGCGCTCTCGATTCGGGTAAGAGCGAAGTGGATGTTATCTCTGAGCTTCGTTCGATTGCATCAGAGAATAAAGTTTTCCGTTCGCTCATCGGTACCGGCTATTACGGAACGATCGTTCCGCCAGTTATCAAACGAAATGTTTTGGAGAACCCAGCCTGGTACACCGCATACACCCCTTATCAGCCAGAGATTTCGCAGGGTCGCCTTGAGGCGCTCTTTGCATTCCAAACTATGGTCTGCGAACTCACCGCACTCGATATTGCAAATGCATCAATGCTCGATGAATCAACGGCAGCTGCAGAGGCGATGACCCTTGCTCGCCGCGCATCAAAGTTAAGCGATGATGCTGTTTTCTTGATGGAAGAACATGTTCATCCGCAGACCAAGGCAGTTGTAATTACTCGTGCAAAGCCACTCGGCATCAAGGTTGTTGAAGTTGATGCAGGGCATCTTGCTCGCGATGGATATGACGGCGAATTCTTCGGACTACTTTTGCAGTACCCCGATACAACTGGCGAAGTTCTTGATTTCTTTGCAGTTACAGATTTCGCACATACGAAAAACGCCTTTGTTATCGCTGCAACCGATCTCTTAGCGCTCACACTCTTGCAGGCACCAGGGGAGTGGGGAGCCGATATCGCGGTAGGAACCTCCCAACGCTTCGGTGTTCCAATGGGATTTGGCGGACCGCATGCAGGTTTCCTTGCAGTGCGCAATGGTCTCGAGCGTTCGATGCCTGGTCGTCTAGTCGGTCAAAGTATTGATGCCAATGGATTGCCGGCATTTCGTTTAGCGTTGCAAACTCGCGAGCAACATATCCGTCGCGATAAGGCGACTTCAAATATTTGTACCGCACAAGCGCTCTTGGCAAATATGAGCGCTTTCTATGCGATGTGGCATGGTCCGATCGGGCTTCGTGAGATCGCAGAGCGCGTCAATAATTTCGCTACTCGCCTTCAAGTTGCTTCGAAATCTCGAAACGAGAACGTCTTCGACACGGTCACGGTAGACGTGGCAGATGCGTCGCTCATCCATAGCAAGGCAGCTTCCAAAGGAATCAATTTTGCGCGAGTGAGTTCAAATCAAGTTCGCATCTCATTCGATGAAGAGACAACTGAAGAGACTTTTGCGCATGTCCTTGAAATCCTTGGTCTGACTGATTCGGGGGAGAAGGCAATCGCACCTTCTCTGCTGCGAACGAGTAAGTACCTGACTCATCCGGTCTTTAATACAAACCATAGCGAGACGGGCATGATGCGCTACCTTCGCAATCTTGCAGATCGCGATTTAGCACTTGATCGCACAATGATTCCACTTGGATCTTGCACGATGAAGCTCAATGCAGTGACAGAGATGGAAGCAGTTACCTGGCCAGAGTTTTCTTCTTTGCATCCATTTGCACCAGCAGAGCAAACTCAAGGTTCACGTAAATTGATTAAGCAGCTCTCTGATTGGTTGGTATCAATCACAGGCTATGACGCAGTCTCTTTGCAACCTAATGCTGGCAGCCAAGGTGAATTTGCAGGCTTACTTGCAATTCGTAATTACCATGACTCGCGTGGCGATCAGTCTCGAAATATTTGCTTGATTCCATCGAGCGCCCATGGCACCAATGCTGCATCAGCGGTGATGGCAGGTATGAAGGTCATTGTTATTGATTGCGATGAGCATGGAAATGTTTCGGTTGAAGATATCAAGGCAAAGATTGCAGAACATGCAGGAACGATTGCAGCGCTCATGATTACCTATCCATCAACACATGGAGTCTTTGAAACTGCAGTCTCGGAGATTTGTGCACTTGTGCATGATGCTGGGGGACAGGTCTATGTCGATGGAGCAAATCTCAACGCGCTCGTTGGTGTTGCACAGCCCGGAAAATTTGGTGCCGATGTTTCGCACCTTAATCTCCATAAGACATTTGCGATTCCACATGGTGGTGGGGGACCAGGTGTTGGTCCAGTTATTACACGCGCCCATTTGGCGCCATTCCTTCCCAACCATCCACTCGACGATCTAGCAGGTCCGACAACAGGACCTGGTCCAGTCTCTGGCGCGCCATTTGGTTCAGCGAGCATCTTGCCGATCTCGTGGGCATACATCCGTTTGCTAGGGGGAGAAGGACTTACCCACTCAACCCAGGTTGCAATCTTGTCTGCCAATTACATCGCCTCTCGGCTAGGTGATAGCTATCCGATTCTCTACACCGGAGCTAATGGGCGAATCGCTCATGAGTGCATCCTCGATATCCGTGGCATCACCAAGGATTCAGGTGTCTCGGTCGATGACATCGCAAAGCGGTTGATGGATTACGGATTCCATGCGCCGACGATGTCATTTCCGGTAGCTGGCACCTTGATGATTGAGCCAACTGAGTCGGAAGATATGGCTGAGATTGAACGCTTTATTGCAGCGATGATTTCAATCAGGGCTGAGATTCAGGAGATTCTCGATGGCAAGGTTGCGGTTGAAGGCTCCGCCCTCCGCCATGCACCTCATACAGCTCTCTCAGTGAGCTCTACCGGTTGGGATAGGGCTTACCCGAGAGAGAAGGGTGGCTATCCCAAGGCTTTGGAGGGCTTTATCAGCGGTGAACTCATCGGCGCTCGAATGAAGTATTGGCCTCCCGTTTCACGTATCGATGGCGCCCATGGAGATAGAAATCTGATCTGCTCATGTGCTCCAGTAGATGACTTTAGGTAGCCAAGAAGGAGATTTGCCGCTCTGGCGGGGGTGGGTCAGATTACTCTGACTTTACATAATGTAACTTATCGGCATTAGGCTTAAGGGTACGAGCTAGGCCCCAGAGCGTCGTCTGCCAGAGCGCCTCAATGACGATTGATTTACTCATCTTTGATACGCCATTGACGCGCTCTACAAATGTAATCGGAACTTCAATGCGAGATGCGCCGGCAAGATCACTAGCCATCGCCATCTCAATTTGAAAACAATATCCAGTTGCTGTCATCTCTGTGAGATTAAGTCTTCTGAGTAGCTCAACTGAGTAGACCCGGAAACCGCCGGTCAGATCATGTAACGGGATTCGAAGAGCAATTCGCGCATATGCAGTACCTGCGCGAGATAGTAATTGTCGGGATAAGGGCCAATTAACTACCGAACCACCCTTGATCCAGCGAGTACCAAGAGTTATCGACAATTTCGATGTATGTGTGGCATCTAGCATCGCTGGTAAATCTTCGACTCGGTGCGAACCATCAGCATCCATGGTGACTACATGGGTGTAATTTCCTTGACCGAGAACTTCGGCAAATCCAGCGCGATATGCCGCTCCAAGACCTGCCTTTCCTGGACGACGTAATACTCGGACCCAAGGCAGAGCTAGAGACTCGACAATGTCGGCTGTCTTATCTGGAGAATTATCATCTAAGACCAGAACATCAAAATCTTGTTCTTTATGTAAGGCGACGAGGGAGTTGAGTAGCTCAACAATCGCAATTGATTCGTTGTAGGTCGGAATCAGAATGATTGGTCTCACGATCTACTCCTTCTCTGGGCCACGGAAATCAGAATCAATGCCAGTGAGAAGAATATAGCGAGGTAGGAAATTACTCCGCCATACTGTGTAGCAAAAGTCTCGCCATTTCTGACCTCAACCTCTGAGGCTAGAGAACCGACTTCCCCATCATCGAGTCGCGATAAGACCTCTCCCCTGTGGTTGATAAATGCAGATGGACCAGTTGTTGATACCGAGAGAATGTTCTTTCCGCTCTCGACAGCTCGAATCCGGGTTATATTTAACTGTTGATTGCCTTCAGCGCTGCCAGCGAATGTAGCGCTATTGGTGAGGACGGTTATAAATCCAGAGTTACGAGCGCTTTCTCGAAAGATATTGTCACTGAGAATTTCGTAGCAGATAATTGATGAGACTCTGAAGTCAGCTACTTGATGGAGGACGAAATCGACTCCCGGGGCGAAGTCAGTAACCCGATCAGTATGTGGTGAAATAATTTCGGCAATGTTGCGCAGCGGTATGTATTCACCGAAAGGGGTGAGGTATCTCTTTACATATGTAGATTGCGGCGAGCCATTGCTGTCGAAGAGAATCGCTGTATTGAGTAAATTATCCCCATCTAGGATTGCACCAGCGAGTAATGGAATCTTGGTGATGCTCTGAAGTTCCTTCAATTTACTTTTAACAAGTGCATTTCTAGTCGGGTCAACATCGATGGCATTCTCTGGCCAAAGAATAAGTTTATCTTCTGAATCGAAATCTTTAATCGTTCTATCAATATGGTTATCGAATACCGCTTGTGCGCGAGCGTTGAACGCTAGCCCTCTCTCAGGTACTCCCCCTTGAATCGCTCGCACTTTAAGTGAACCGCTGGGAGCTTCATCTGGAAAAGGAAACGAAGCAATCAAAAGCGTGAAAACCACAATGGCAAAGTGAGCTCTACTTGGATGCAACAGGAGAAGCGACACCACGAGCGTTGCCAGCGAGAGCGCAATAACGCCAAAGATTGAAACGAGATTAAGAAAAGGCGAATCGGCTTGTGAGTAGGCGATTCGAGTCCAGCCAAATCCTCCAAATGGAAAATAGTTCTTTGCTTCATCCATGATCAAGAGCCCTGCAACTAAGACAATCGGGCGCTGTATGTAGCGAGCGAGAAGTCCTACCGGAATGAGGTAGAGCCCCTGGAGAATTGCAAGCAATATCCAAGGAGTAACACCGACAAAGGTCTTGCTCCAACTGAGAATGATGGCATTTGCTACGAACGCAAAGAGGAAAGAAATTCTGATCTTATATTCAGTACCTATCAATACTTTGAGATAGATCGCATAGGCAATAGGTGCAGCCCACCACTGCGATAGTGGAGCAAAACTTATTGAGAGCAAACCTGCTGCGATGAATATTAAACCGAGGTTTTTAAACTTCACCATCCAAGGGCTGCAATCAATCGATCGACACTTGCCCCCAGCCCATACTCTTCCTTAATGCGATAGATACCTGAAAGATCATCTGGCTTACCTGGCATCTCAATCGACATCTTTGGCAGGGCAACATCACGAGCACAATGAACCAGGGTTGGTGCAATTTTGAGGTACTCCTCCCCTGCAATGATCTTCTTTGCTAGGGCAGCGGGCAGAGCCTCATGCCCAGCACGCGCCCCCTTAAGTGCATCATTTACAGTTGCGAAGTTGTTGGCAATGAGTGCTGCGCCTTTCTCTCCGATTCCGCGGACACCTGGCAGACCATCAGATGGGTCGCCACGGAACATGGCAAATAAGGCGTATCGATCACCCGGAATGGCGTACTTATCAGCGACCCATTTGATATCAACTAAATCGTGAGCGGAAATTCCTTTTGCGAGGTATACAACTTTAATATCCTTTTTATCGTCAACGAGTTGAAATAAGTCGCGATCACCCGTGACAACTCGGATTGGGCCCTTCTCGCGAGATGCAAAGGTTGCCATCACATCATCTGCTTCATAATCATCGACTCCAACCATCGGAATCCCAAAGGCATCAATCAGATCTAGCAGTACGGGAATTTGAGGCGTCAGTGTCTCTGGCTCTTCCTCTTCATCACTGTCATCTTCTAATCGGTTTGCTTTGTAATCAGGGAAGAGTTCAACTCGCCACGATGGGCGCCAATCTCCTTCGATACATGCAACTAAACGATTCGGCGAATACATAGAAACCAAACGAGCTGTCATATCGAGATAGCCACGAATTGCATTGACCGGCATACCTGTCGGTGAGAGCAATGTGTCAGGCATTCCGTAATAAGCGCGATACCAAAGTGAGGCGCTATCTAGGAGCATCAGGGTCATAGTTCACCCACCATATATGAGACAACTCCCCGATCGATACGTTTAATCGCTTCACGACAATTCTTACGGAGATCTTCGGAAGCTCCACCAATTTGCGTAAGTAAATCTATCAATTGCTTAATATTGCGAACAAAGTCTCCAACCGTCATATCACTACCTTTGAGGACGCTGGTCAGTGAGTGACCACCCGCCCATCGATAGGCGGCGTAGCAGAATCCGAAATCTGGCTCTTTCTGAGTTGCAACTCCAAAATCTTCTTCTACATCTTCTAATTGTGACCAGATTGATGCGATTGAAGCTAGTGCATTGGCAACATTCTGATGCGGCATCTTCGGTGAATAGTTCTCGCTGCCACGGCTCTCATAGATGACAGAGGAGATAACAGAAACCAACTCTTGTGGAGAGAGTGAATCTAGAACGCCCTTCCGAATAGTCTCTGTGAGAAGTAGATCTGACTCGGCGTATATCTTCGCCAGAATCTTTCCTTGCTCAAGAGGCTTCTCCCCCTCGATATAGCCAAGATGGGTAAGAACATCGCAGATGCGATCAAAAGTCTTGGCAATAACATGGGTGCGGTTCTCAACTCGCTCACGTAGACCAGCAGACTCTCGATTGAGTCGGGCAGCTCGCTCTGCGAAACGAGCATGGGTTTCTCGGTCATTACAAGAGTGGCACTCATGTTGGCGGAGTCGGCGGCGCAGATTATCGAGCTCATTCTCCATATGTTGGCGTTGGCGATTATCAAATGTGCGGCGATTATCGCGCTTGCTTAAGAGACGCTCCGTATCTTTTATATCCATTCGAATCGCGGCGTACTCCTCGAAATTTCCGAGATGGCAGATTGCAGATTCCAACTGCTCAGCCGCAGCTAGATCGTTCTTGCGAATCTGTTTGACCAACCCAACGACTGCTCGATCCGCTTGGAATTGAGCGAAGGAAGATTCAAGACTTGTTCGTGCTCGTTCGCGACCGAATCTTGCGATGAGATTGATAGACATATTGTAGGAAGGTGTAAAAGATGAGCGAAGTGGATATGTACGAGTTGAAGCCAAACCAGCGGCGGTAGCAGAATCAACAGTGGGTGACCATAGAACGACTGCATTTCCTTCAATATCGATACCTCTGCGACCAGCTCTGCCAGTTAACTGCGTGTATTCACCTGGTGTGATGGATACATGACCTTCACCATTCCACTTAGTCAACTTCTCAAGTACGACGGTGCGAGCAGGCATATTGATTCCAAGTGCCAGGGTTTCGGTTGCAAAGACTGCTTTCACCAAACCTCGCTTGAAGAGATCTTCTACCGCCGCCTTAAAACTTGGCAATAGTCCAGCATGGTGAGCGGCGATTCCTCTCTCGAGTGCAACCAACCAATCACGATACCCAAGGACCTCAAGATCTTCCTCGGCAATATTCTGCGTGTATTGCTGGGCGGTATTTACGATTTCCAGGCGCTCTTCCGCATTTGTAAGTTTGATACCAGCGTTGAGACATTGCTTTACTGCCGCATCACATCCGGCGCGGGAGAAGATAAAGGTAATTGCCGGAAGCAAGTTTTCGCGTTGCAGCTTCTCGATAACCTCATCGCGACTGAGGCGTTCTTCATCATTTCCATATCGATCTCTACGCTGACGCGGTGTCCTTGAACGCTTCAGTGCCTGTCGTTCTAAGGCGAGAATCTCTGGATTAACCCGACCCGGCTCGTTGAAGAGGTCAATCAACCTATTTCCAATCAGCACATGTTGGTAGAGCGGAATAGGCCGAACTTCAGAGACGATGACATCGGTCTGTCCGCGAACTTCACCCAACCACTCACCAAATTCTTCGGCGTTACTGACCGTTGCCGAGAGTGAGATTACCTGAACGCTCTCCATGAGGTGAATGAGAACTTCTTCCCAAACTGCACCTCTGAATTTATCAGCGAGATAGTGAACCTCATCCATCACAACGGCGCCGAGGTTAAGCAAAGTGGATGAATTTGCGTAGAGCATATTGCGAAGAACTTCGGTTGTCATGACCATGATCTCTGCATCAGAATTGATATTGGTATCACCCGTTAATAATCCGACGCGATCTTCACCAAAGCGTGCAACGAACTCGTGGTACTTCTGGTTAGAGAGCGCTTTGATTGGCGTTGTATAGAAGCACTTCTTACCGCGAGCAAGTGAGCTAAAAGCGGCAAATTCACCAACGACAGTCTTTCCAGCGCCAGTGGGTGCAGCAACAAGGACTCCCCTGCCATCTTCTACGGCGTGGCAAGCAACTATTTGAAACTCATCGAATCCGAAATCAAATTGTGCGATGAAATCGTTAGTTAATGGATGTGATGTTCGCTTCTTCGCTGCGGCATAGCGCTCTGCCGGTGTCTCTAAAGCTTCCATGTCAGAGCCGCATCCTTTACACACTCTGCCGATACCGGGGCGGGACCGATCCGCTCACCATCTGCATATGCAATAGCTCGAGCGCTGATGGTTACCTTTTTAGCGCGGAGCGTTTTCACCTTCGGATGAGTGATATGTGAACCTGAATAGACCTTGGGAAATACCTTGATAAATTCGACCTTACTGACTGGCTCGAGAATTGTGATGTCGAATAACCCGTCGTTGATCTGCGCCTGCGGACATACATTCATGCCTCCGCCATACGACTTGCCGTTTCCTACCGCTATTAGCATTGCCTCTGTTGAAAAGGTATGTCCATCAGTCGTGATCTCATAGTGGCTAGGCTTAAAACGAGGAAGCTCCATCGCAATTGCGACGTTATAACGCTGAGGCCCCTTTGGCCAACTCAATTTATTTGCTCGTTCATTCACAATCGAATCGAAACCGGTTGAGAGAATCGCCCCGAACCATTCGGAATCTACATTCCCCAGATCGATTTGCACTGGATCGGTGGTCAGTACTCGGTTCAATAAGGGTTCGATATCGTCAAGTGACCAACCGAGGGTCCGTACAAAATCATTTCCGGTACCTGCAGGTACTACGGCAAAGGGAATACGACGGGGAACGACAACCTGAAAAACAAGATGCGCCAATCCATCACCACCGACTGCGATGACTCCGTCGTAGCTCTTTGACTCTAACTCGCTGATAAGCAGAGCCGTTAACTCGATAGAAGTCGCTGCCGCAACGGAACGATAAGAGATATCACGTAGGGCGAGATAGCGAATTACCTCATCCGCTACCTGAGATCCTCTTCCATTTCCGGAGTGAGGATTAATTGCAATCAGCCACATAGATAAACCGATTACGAATCAGATTTATCAATAGGTGCGGCAGCATCAATAGGCGCAGCTGGTGCGATTGTGCCTGATTCAACCTCTATGGCTTCTGACTTCTTTGCCCGCCTGCGATCATTGAGAAGAGCGATTCCACCTGCTAGGAAGTAAAAGGCGATGAGCGGCACTGCCAGTAATAACATTGATAATGGATCAGCCGTCGGTGAGAAGCTGGCAACGAAGAGACAGATACTAAAGACCCACACTCGCCAAGGTTTGAGAATTGTCTTTCCAGAGAGAAAACCGATGAAGTTGAAGGTGATGAGAAATACTGGAAGCTCGAATGCCACACCGAATAGCAAGATCATTCGCAGAACAAAATCTAAGAAATCATCGAACTTAACCAAGTTGTTGAGGGCATCGGGTGTAAAGCCGAAGAGAACTTTGATCGCCATCGGAAGAACTGAATAACCCAGGTAGCCACCAATAGCGAAGAATGGGGTCGCAGCTGCGATGAAGAAAATTGAATTTCGCTTCTCTTTGCGGTGGAGGGCGGGAGCAATAAATGCCCAGAGTTGATAGAGCCAAATCGGTGCAGTGAGAATAACGCCAGCCAGGATTGCAACTTTAATTTGAAGATTGAGTGGACCTAGAACACCATTGATATAGAGCGCTCCGCAACTATCAGAACCTTGTGCCTGCGCAGCTTTAAGGTCGCAGACCGGCTCAGATAATTTTGCGATAATTGGGTTGTAGTACACCCATCCGAATCCCGCACCGATAGTGATAGCAAGTGCGGATTTAAAGACTCTACGGCGCAGCTCGCGTAAATGTTCGATCAGCGGCATGCGACCGCCAGTGGTGGTCGCCATGGAGATTACTTCTCGGAAGAGTCGTCGTTCTTCTTTGTATCTACAGCATCGTCAGCTTTGAGTTCCTTCATCTCTGACTTGAAGATACGCATAGAACGACCTAGTTGACGGGCTGAGTCTGGAAGACGCTTTGCTCCGAAGAGGAGGGCAAAGATAAGCACAATCGGAATCCAGTGCTGTGGCTCGCGTAGGAACATGTCATTCTCCTTGAGGTGAAGTCGGCCCCCTGAGGTCAGGCGGGCTTCGGTACAACCCGAACGCTATCGCATCGGAGCGCTCTATGAGGAGTAAAGGGCGAGAATATTCTTGGCCGCACTGGCCACTGTTCCCCTGGCATCCTGCGGGCTCAAAAGCTCGAGATGGGGCGCATGGGCGATGACTGCCTTTGAAACCCACTCTGGCGTAAAGATATTGAGCTCTACTGTGCCATCCGGGGAAATCTCCGAAGTTGAGAGCGCTTCGGAAACCGAACGCTGATCTCCAGATACCTTGATCATCACCGAGGTAAGTTGCGGGTTCTCCTCATTAGGCACTTCTTCTGAGATCACCGCCGAACCGCTCTCTATAACTTCCTGAACACGGTCTAATCTAAAGTTTCGAACCGATTGTGCATTGTGACAATATGCAACGAGGTAGAGATGGCTGCGTTCACTGCGGATTTCAAGTGGGTCAACTATTCGAGTTGTGGCCTCATCCTTAACCGGCGATAGATATTTAATCGATAGTGATTTGCGGGCTGCAATCGCACCTTCAATAATCGTTTGGAACGCTGTAATCGGATTATCACCAACCTCGATAGCTCCACCTAGAAGTGACTTCATCTGCGAAATCAGTCTGTCAATCTTTGAGATGAGCCCTTCATCTTGACCTATCGCCGAATCTCGCAGGATTTCCAATCCGATCAGCAGGGATGCAACTTCAAGCTGAGTGAGAGCTCGCGGGATATCCAGCGCATCGTGATTATTGATTGTGACAAATCCTGATTCGAAGAAAATCTCAATGAGCTCGTAAGGCGTATACCCAGGAAGACCACACATAGATAACGCGGTGAGTTCGCTCGCCATCGCCTTCTCGCTAATTCCGAACTCATGAGCGAGCTCCTTTAAGGAGATATGTGAGTGAGTCGAGAGGAAGGGAACTAGGTCGAGCAGTCGAGCAACTTCTTGCATTGGGGCGCTCTGATTAGCCATGAGAAGTCACCACTTTCTCAAGTGATTGGATTAACGTCTGGCGTAGATCATCAGGAGTGAGAATGATTGCATTCTCACCCGCCCAGAGAACTTCTCGTAACAGATGCGTCGTACTGTGATACTGAATCTCAACTTTGTCCCACTCAGCGTTGTATTCAGAGATGGCTCCTTCGTTTCGAAGCGCTGGAGATTTGCCTTTTCGTACCAGCAAAGTGGCAACATTTACCTCTTCGAAAAGATTATCCTCATGCTCATCTAGCTCGTTGAGATTGACTTCAAATGCATCGCTCTTAGGCGAAAGATTAATTGATGAACTGAATCGATCTAAGCGGAAGGTACGTAGAGCTGACTTCTCAGCGTCCCGACCAATCAGGTACCAATATCCGCGAGAGTTTGAGAGACGATAGGGCTCGACCTTTCGCACCTCTGATTCCAATTGAGAATTGAGGTATTCAAAGGTAACCACGTGACGCGAGGTAATTGCCTCGATGAGATCAGGAAGTTGTTCAGGAGCGCTGTAACTCGACTTAGTAACTTCAACTATCGAATCTACATCTGCTCCGAGTCCAATAGAACGGAGCTTTCGAAGACCAGATTGAGCTGATGGTCCGAGCGCAGCTTCACGCCAGAGCTTGGCAGCTTGTGAGAGAAGAGCAATCGAGAGTGCATCCAAGTCCTTAAGTTGCAATTGATATCGCTCTGGTTTGATTCGATAACCAGCCTCATCTTCAAAGAGTGGATCAAATGAACCCAATTCAATTGTGATGCCCAGTGATCGTAAATCATCTTTATCTCGTTCAAACATCCGATCTTTCGCCTCAGTATCACCAGAGTATCCAGCTACACTTCGAAAGATTTCTGCCTTAGTCAGGTACCTCTTCGTGGCAAGGAGAGCGATTGTGAGATTAACGAGGCGTTCACTCTTCCGCGACACCGTAGGCTCCCTTAGCTGGCCGGCGACGGCGAGCAAGAACTTCAACGCCGGGCGCCATTCTTCGGCTTTGAATAAGAAACCCGGTGTGGCCAATCATGCGTTGCTGTGGACGGACTGCAAGACCCTAGTGATGCCAACCTCGAACC
>Ga0209230_10000541_pt1 | contig 14771 bp, 18 predicted proteins | sample LakOntMetagenome_FD_187467 | JGI IMG/M metagenome (GOLD analysis project Ga0209230, IMG submission 187467) | Freshwater and sediment microbial communities from Lake Ontario - Sta 18 epilimnion Metagenome (SPAdes) (version 2) | ecosystem: Environmental > Aquatic > Freshwater > Lentic | place... | reverse complement strand
TCTACCTGTTGCAACTGGTGGTGCAGGAACTGCCTAAAAAATCGTCAAATGACCTATTAGCATATGGATAGCACAGTTCAAAGAATACAACAATTATATCCTGGACGAATCCCTGTTATTGTAAGAAAATCTCCGCGGTCAGATGTGCCTGACATAGATAAACAAAAATTTTTAGTGCAGCCCGAGTTGACTATGGGGCAGTTTATATATATTATTCGGAAACGATTAGTTTTACCTTCACATAAGTCCCTTTTTTTATTTGTAAATGGTGCACTGCCGACAACGAGCACCCTTATGTCGCAACTATATTCATCTTATAAAGCGGATGACGGATTTTTGTATATGTCTTATACTGGCGAGAGCACTTTTGGACACTATATGTCCAATACTTGCTCATGAGCCGGCACTGCGTGCCAGCGAGAGCACTTTTGGGGATGGGGACTACAGTCCCCTTACCCAAGTCCAAACACTTCCTAACTGCAATTAGGATGTGTTGATGATTGCGCGCATGGCGGCAATCTCCTTCTTTTGCGTCTCCAGGATGTCCGCTGCGATTCGGGCAACGGGTGCAGATGGTTGTTTTTCCAGTATTCGCTGGCTAGTTAATATAGCCATCGAATGGTGTTCTATCATTTCCTCTAAATACTGCCGCTCACTCACACCGTATTGTGTGCGATAGGCAGCGACTAGGGCGACGACGATAAAAGCCGGCGCGACATAGATCCAGAGGCTCATATATGGGTGCGAGGCGTGGTGCATGGCAATTTCGATGATGACCATAAGCAGGGCCATGATAGAACCCGCGTAGAATTTGCCGAGGCTGGGTCGGATGTTGGCCGGCTCGGCGGTCATAAAGGCCGACATGAAAAAGTAGTGGATGAAAAAACTGGCGAGACCCATGATGGCGACGGATTGGGCTAGGCTGTGCATTTGTTGGGCTATTCTATTAGGAGTGTGTGGTATTAATAATAGTAGCCCCATGCTATACGCTGTTTGTAGTAATACAAAACGCCTGTCAAGATTCGAGGTCTGCAAAAATTTGAAGAGCGGTTGCCTCAAATATGTGTAGTCGACCAAATCCAAGCCATACAATGTCAAGCCCCACGCCCGCCCCAACTCCCACAACACATCTAATTGCAATTACAGACGATCTCCGCAGCATCCAGCGACAGATTGCCGAACTTACACGCCAAGCGGCTGCACTGGAAGCCGAAAAGAAGCGCGCCGAATACGCACTTGCCGCACAATATCCTGAACTGACTGCCGAGGAAATCCTGGAACTCCGCAGGGCCATCACAGTTCTTGTGGAGGTCACAAAAGGCCCACACGTGGCAGCCACCCACATATATTTGTGCACATCACCGTCAGCCGACGAACACAGCCCTAAATGGTCGATTGATATGACCTGTGAATTCGTAAAAGAGTGGGACAATTTCGGGCTGGTTTACCGTGTGTCAATTAGGACATGGTGTGCGAGTGTAAGAGCCTACGTGCAAAGTATGTTGCGCACAATGACGCCCTACGACGATGACTTTCCCCAGGAAAGTTGGTCGTCCGATGAGCATATAACTGTGGTAAACCCCATCAGCGCCGACGAGTATGCTCGGTGCGCGCAGCGAGGGCGGTGTTGAAAAATAGTATTAAGGTAATTGATACTAATACTATTTTTATAATAACCTTACAGGCAATTCTTTAATGCCATTCTTTAAAGAAAGTGCGGTGCAGCCAACCAAAAAGACTTTCAAAGACAGACGGCGACCGCCTCCTCCTTCTGCCTCCCAGATACTTTGTCCGCGCCACTAAAGTATTCCTAAAAGAATACTTTAGCTACCGTGAAAAGAATTACCGACCAAAGTCAGTCATAATACAGTATTAAAATACTATTAAAACCATCCCTCACGGACTCCATTAGGGGGTGTGAGGCGAAGCGTGGCATGTGGCGCGGCGGCCTTCACTGCGCCCATCTGGGCAAACCCCATAGCCTCCAGTGCAGCCGTTTTACCGAGCGTGTAGCGCCATGCATAATCGGTCGGTCCGCGCACACGATGGTCAGCCACCAAGCGAGCATTTTGCGCGGCCGACCACGCTAATTGCTGTTCAAGTGCATGGCTCATCACAGGGCCCGCCAAGCCGGCCTCTCGCAGTGACGCCAGGATGATCTCAGCCCATGCCTCCGTCTTTGCCTCCACGATTTCTACGGGGTCTGCGGGGGAGTCCGTGCAGCATCCATGCAGGAGTTCATGGACTAGCACACGGGTCGCGTCCTCAGCGCGATATACGACGACGGTGTTTGGCCGGCATACCTGACAATATCCCCCGTTCACATTCTCGGGGCCCACTGGTTTACCGCGCGCAGGCCACGTGCGCCGGTCCTGGGCTGCAAACCAGAGCATTTGCATGGGCTTTCCTGCGCCGCCACCACCAAACATACGGAAAATGCGGCCCCAGGATTCCCAAGGAACTTGGTCGGTCCGCGCCTTAGTCACTACAATAACCCGCCCATATTCACATACCCGTGCATAGGCCCTCGCCTTTCCATCCGCCAATCCCTCTAAAAGACCCGCTCGTAAATTCGCACGGTCAAACGGGGACGCCGCCCCTTCGCGCCGAATCCATCGCCAGTCCACTGCAGTTAGAGGAGATGGCCGCCAGCGTGGGGTGGATTTTGCTGCCTCCGCTGCCGCTGCCGCTTCGAGCGTGCGCCAGAGTGGATACTCACGGGGTGTTAGAGAAGTCATTACTCTAGGGGCCTAAAAATTGTTTAGGATGACGCCAAAGTAACCAGACCAACAACCTAAATGAAACTCGGCGATCGTATTCTATTCTTCGACACGGAGACCACTGGTCTTCCCAAAGACAAACACTTGAACGCCATGCTTTCCCGCGGCAACTGGCCTGACCTCGTCAGTATTTCCTGGATTCTCTGCGAAGTCGGAGAGGCGGGGCCCGTGCGACTGGCCAAAGAGTCTCACATCATTCAACCACAAGGCTGGTTTATTCCCGCGGATTCCACCAAAATCCACGGGATTTCCATGGATGATGCACTGGCACGCGGTGTGCCTCTCACGGATGTGCTCCAGAAGTTCAAGGAGGCCATGACCGGTTGCCGGCATATTGTGGCACATAACATGGAGTTTGACCGCAATGTTATGCTGGGGGCGTATAAGTGGAGACTGGGGGGCACACCGTCTTTCTGGCCATACAGCGCCGAGATTTGCACAATGATGATTTCGCGAGATGAACTGCGACTCCCTGCAAAATACCCCAAGAAGCACGACCCATACAAACTCCCGCGACTCGACGAACTGTGGCAGGCGACATTCGGCACGGCCCCGCCGGCCAACGCGCATTCAGCCGACCGTGACACGGAGGTTCTCGAAAAAATCTTCTGGGCACGCTGGTTTACCGCAGGCAGCAGCAGCAGCCAGGCACAACATCTCTAATTGCAATTAGGAAGTGTGTGGGAGGCAGCGGCGGCAGCGGCGGGCTAGGCCACAAAATGTCGCACATGACCCGCGCCGTCTTTTTTGAAATACACCTCGCCGGCCTTCGAGCCCAGCCGCAAATTCCCCACGCGGGTTGCGACACACTGTAGCCTAGGCCGCTCTATCTTAGTCTGGACCTTGCAGAGGCCCGCCGCAAATACTAGTTCATCATCCAAGGGGTCGTCAATCTCTAGGATGATGTGCGCCGACGCACGACCTTCTAAATGCACCCACCAATGGTCTTTTGCGGCCCGTGCAATTAGGGTCCAGTTTTCTTCGGCGGATTGGCCGATATGATATGTAGTCTTCTCGTGAATCAATGTCTTCATGGCTTGTTAGTCGACTACATATGCACATGAGCAGACACATTCAAATTTTCTAAAAGCCGATTAAGCACCAGCCCAGCACTCCAGAAATCCAAGAGTGAACTGTTCCCATGCCACAGGAATTCTATAACTCGGCAGCATAACAAATCCGCCACCCGTGCTTGCCCGTGCCAAATACTCGAAACATACACGTGATTCCTCTGCAGTTAGGATGCCTGCGCGGAATTTGCGCTGAATAGCCTGTGTCCAATACATGACCATATCACACCACCGCAAATTTCGCTGCATACAAGTGTATACCCACTGGCGCACCACAACTACATCGTCGACTGTCCATGGATGTTCCTTGTGTGCTCGCCATTTGTCAAAGGACTCCTCGAAAAACCGTATCCAAGCATCGCCCTGACCATCTACCGCGGATGATGGTGGCAACAAGGGATGGATAGCCCGCAGCGCCTCATAGCCACGGTCAGGACCGGCCACCGAAATCTCGAGGAACCAGTCAGAAAGTCGCCCCGAAAGTGGATATTCGCTTGTAAATAAGAGTGTAACGGTGTCCGAATGTTTCTCAAGCAATTCCTGTAGAAGAATTACACTCTCTTCACTTAGAAGATGTGCGTGGTATATAACGAGAATATGGCTGGCGCCGGCACCTTCACCGAGCAAAATATTGGACGTTCCGCGGAATTTCTCGATAATTGCCTGAATATAGTTCTTGTCCTGGAGGCTCATGCGACCCACGTCGAATGCCTTATGAATGCGGGACACTTCGTATATTAGCCCCTTCTTCTCGTTTTTCGCAGACGAGGTCGATTCCTCAACGGAGGTTGAAATCTCGCCTTCACCGTCACTTCCCTGGAGTTGCCAGTGTTTCATTTGGATATTATAGGGCTGCCCTATGCGCTGGGCCTGGTTGGCAAGGAAAGTCTGGAGGGCCGTCTTCTTGCCGGCCCCACGTGGACCGAGCCATACAACATTCGGAATTTTTTGAGTAGTTGCCATCACCGCGAATTAAACTGGTGTTATATGTGGAGGTGGGTCTTAGACCGCCTGGTCTGGCCTCGTCTTGCTGCTACTGCTGCTGCCACTGCTGCCCCAACCGCAACCCCAACCGCAACCCCAACCCCAACCCCAACCGCAACCCCAACCCCAACCTAAATGACATAACCGTTAGAAATCCTAAGAAGACCGTCCATGGAATTATGGATACCATATCATACACTTAATATTCAAAACATACAAATGCAGCCCTTTCACTTATCGGATACAAGTAAAGTCCTAATAGCCCCATTTAGATATGTTGATACAACACTTTCACTAAATAGTGTTATTATATTATCACCACCACTTTCTGTAATCCATCACGATATGACAACTGGTCGTATTTTATTCGATGCAAGCACTGCACCATTCTTCCTAAATAAACTCCAGACTCTCCAAGAGACAATTGCGCAGGCTCTCTACAGTAATCAGGCGTCTTTTCTAGGAATTCACATGGGTTTGACAACGGAGCACTTTAAGAAGATGCTGTTTTCGCTCGTAAACAACAAAAAACTCACGCTATTTATGGGGGGTTCGGCACGATCAGTTTCCATTCATAATTCATCTGGGACCACCACTGGAATTCACAGAGAGTTTCAGATGGGGCAGCGGCTTCGCATTGCATTTCAATTACAAGGGCTGTCAATACTAGCAAATCCGCAAATTAACCCGCAACAAATTTTGGAAGGACAAAGCCCTTTCAGAATTCGTTTTCAGCAAGCAACCAAGGCAATATTTGTTATTTAGGACGCAATTTGTTGTATATATGTGATTTGTGCGGCCGACAGTGCGAAAAATAAGGCAATACACGTGCCCACCGTCTGGGCTATGTATATATGCGCACCAAGGCCAGTTTTTAATAACCACCATGTCATAATTGCAAACACCAAGAAGAGTACCAGTGTAGCGGCGAAGAGCCCTCCCGCAGTTCCTCCGATAAATGCACCCTTACCAGCAAGAACCGCACTTGCCACAAATACACTAAACATACCAGCGACAATCGCCATATATAATCCAACAATCCAGGTGAATTCCATCAATCTAGTCTAACAGCACAATTAAAATTACTTCTGCAGCACTGCTATAGAAACAGCAGTTATGGAGAGGAATAGTGTTATACCGGAAAGGACAAACTGCATAATCTGTGTATTACCTGTGCGTATATGATACAACACAAGACCGATCATTATAAATGCAGTGAACAGGAAGTTCATAACAATTATGCTGGTGATTGTTGAACTCAACTCCGCGTATGCATCGGCCGACGAACCGGATGAGGCAATTGTCCAAAATGACCCCGTAATAGATAGCGCGCCTATACCAAATACTATATACATAACCCAATCAGGCATCGTTAGTCTACTTGAAGCGCACGTTTTTTAGCACAGAGGTGGCGGCAGAGGAAGCTGCCACTGCTCCACGCCGAAGGTCGTCCATTGCAGGATAGAGCCGCACAAATGTGACGAGTCCTATAAGGGCAATTACGAGTAATATGGGAAACACGATCCGCCAATACATGTGCGACGCATACTTGCGTTTTTCGACTTTGATTGTTTCTGGCATCTTATGTATTTTGGAGAAAATATGCAAAGAATTATGCGTCTTATTATAGAAAGCCGTATGAAGGGAGTTCCATATACACACATGCTGGGGGCACCAAAGTGTCACCCAAAGTTTCGCGGGGCGGCGGCTACACGGCGGCGAAAGCGTGGGGCATGTATAGAGGACACTGACATAGAGCGGGTCGCTAAAGTAAAAGGAAAGACGGCACGGAAGACACTTGCACAAAAGACAGGTTGTAGTGAAAAAGACGAGCGGTGTATGTTGGAAAAGGTTGGCGGGGCGACTGCTGGGAGGCTATTAGGGGATTTGCGGCCAGCGAAGCCCGCCGACTGGGATTCCGACCCGGATAAATGGCTCGATAATACGAATATTGAGCAGATTTTGCGGCAATATGAGTCTATACCCGAACTACACTTCCGTTTTTATGGAGTTCACCCTATAGATTTTTCAGCACCATCGCCCTACCGGAAAGATGCCAAAGTATGCCTAGTGCCAAAGATGTGCTCCATTACAATTCCCGGATTACGCGCGGAAGGTATTAAATATGCTGGTATTATCTTTAATTTGGACAATCATCTACAATCAGGAAGTCACTGGGTGGGCCTCGTAATAGATACAGATAAACACAAACCCGGCGTGTATTATTTTGACAGTTATGGAATGAAGCCGCCCAAGCAAGTATGGGTATTTATGCAGGATCTCAGCATCGAAGAGCCTCGCGTTACACTCGGTTATAATGGACGCCGATTCCAGTTTGGTAATTCTGAGTGTGGCATGTATAGCACATTTTTCGTGGTTGCCATGATTCACGGGATTCCGTTCAAGAAATTCGTGAAAAGACCAGTGGCTGACCGCACAATGCTGCAATTACGGGACTGGTTCTTCTCATAGGGATGATGCGACGGCTGAACCGCCGCACAAGTGTCTAAAACATGGCCATTACTATCCGTAATAGTGTATAGTATGAGCCGGCAATATTCTCAACCACCCGGGCTTGCCCTAGGACAGGCGCCCGCAAATGTGCAAGATAAGTTGTTTTCAAGTGAAAATCGCCACATGCTTTACGGACTTCTCACGAAGGACCTCGTAAAGAAGGGATATACTCTCACCGGTGAAACCACGGACCAGTTAGAGGGATTCTTGGATCACTATATGGGAGAAGTGTATCAGGTGCAGGGAGTGAAACCTTTACAGTTTCTCAATAAGGAGATTCTTCTCGTAACGGCGACGGAGTTCTCTGGGCATATGAAGAAACGGTTGACGGCGGCTGCAGCCCCAGCCGCTGCCCCAGTTGCAGCCATAAAGAAGGCTGCAATGGCTGCAATGACCGCAATGGCCGCTCCTGTAGTAGTTGCGGCGAAGGCGACTGGGAAGCCTGTATCTGCCTCTACATTTAGGGATGGTGAGGACGATGCGACTGCTTCTACTGCACCTGCTAATGAATTCCTCTTCATGGATACGGGTAGCCGGTTTGATGCCCTCCAAAAGGACCGCCAGATGGCTGGTAAGAAGCCCGTCCCAGAGATGCCAGAGTTCAAGATTGATTTCACAGATGAAGGCCCGAGTCCCATGGAACTATATGAGCGCGCAAAGAAGGCCCGTGAACGAGATGGCCTCCTAATGGATACTCCCTCGCCGAAGAAGATCGATGTAATGATGCCGGCTGAGACCCGTCCTCCGCGTGTGGTGGTGGTCGGCGAGGACTACCAGGATGCGCGTGAAAAGGGTATTGCAATCTCCTCGCCGAACCTCGTGCCTGTATACGAGGATGGTCAGAAAATCCTAAGCCAGCAGGTTGTCATTAAGGATGAGGACGTGAAAAGTTACAAGGAGACCGAGGTGAACCTGGTTGTATACTCGGTTGACCGTGACTGGTATAATAATTCTATAGGCACGGACAATCGCTACAATTTCAACGTCAACTTCGACCCCGCCAACAACAAACAGGGTTTCGGGCTTTCGCCGGCGGCCAACATAAAATTCCGTAATATTGTCCGCATTGAATTCGTTAAAGCCATTATTCCCGCAGAAGGCCTCGACACAATTATTGTGCAGGATGCATCGGGTGCCACGCCGACCTATGATGTGACCAATGCGACGAATGCCTTGTCATTCCCCTATTTGATGTTGCATATTGATGAATTCCGCGGAAATAATCATGGAACTGATAATAATCTCGACAACTCATTCGCGGTCCTCCAGTATGATTCAAACTGGTCGGCTGGAGCCAGTGGGACGAATGCCTACAAGGGCTATTATTCATTCATCCCAAAGAATCTGAAGGCTCAGCGCGTATGGGCGCCGACTCCCCTTGCCACTCTCCAGCGACTCTCAATTAGACTGGAGAGGCCCGATGGCTCGCTCATCCAGGGTGGCCTCGATACGAACTCTGTGGCCGATGTTGTGGGTAGCATAGAGGCTGCGGTTTCAACTACTACTTACTATACGGTGGCACCTTTGCCCGCCCGCTACATTTTCGTGAAGACGGCGCAGTGGTTCTCGCAGTTCGGTGTCCAGCGCGGGGACCGTGTGCTCTTCCAGCAGTTTACCGCAACGAACACAACATACCCTGCGGCGGCACTCGAAATGAGCACCTATATGAACCGCGAGGAGGGCCTGGTTGTAGTTGATATTGCCCATGATGCAGGTGGTGGTGCTATTAACATCGGTTCCAATTCGGTCGGCTATGCAAACTACATTGTGTTCGAGGTGAATATGGAAGATCCTACCACCGGTTCAACTAACGTTAATCCATTTGGCGGAACCTATGGCGAACATAATAATCTTCTCAATGGCTCCACAACATACGCGGGGAAACTCATTAATCTTAACCGACAGACCCAGTTCGTTTTCCGCATTATTACACGCGAACTTGACGGGACTACAAGACTCCGCCCTGATAACACCAATTAAGCGACAGTGCAGCAAGCCTCGCAATCGCAGCAAGCCTCGCAATGAATATACTTACTAGGAATTACCGCAATTACTAGTAAGTATATGTCAGCCTTCACGCCAACTCCCTATACACGCGATGTATATTGGTCATCGACAAATGTTGGTGAAGCGGGACGTCGCCAGTCTACTACACCACAGAATGCCCTTGCTGGTCTACCGAATCAGCGTCCAGTGCAGACATTCAACAGCCCCGGTCTCTATGGAATTCCACCTGATGATTGGGCATCCCTAAATGCCAGTTCAAAAGCCAAAAGCGCACCGACATACCAAGAGGCACGTGCAGTCGCCGGCACAAAAGGAACAGCCGGCACAAGACCCGCGACAATGGCAGAAGACTCCCCAGCCCAGAAAGCCACCGATTTCTGTGCACGCTGGTTAACTGCCGATTGCAATGCATTCAACAATAAAGAATTCCAGCGACTCTGTGGCCTCTGTCTAGAAGCACGCGGGCCAGGTGAAGTTGCGGGGCTTCATTATGACCGCACAGCGATCATGGAAGATACACATCCCAAGCCGACTGTAGGCACATGTTCACCACGTGCCTTTGTCATTGACAAGGCGACATGTGAGCGCCGCCAGAAGGAACTCTACTGTGAGCGCGAGGGGTCATTTAGTGACCCTGAATGTGCCGTCTGCACAACCGATGCGACGATGCGATATGTGCCGACTAGCGGCAGTGGCAGTGGCAGCAGCAGCAGCCAGCCGGCAACCCTCCGTCTGTTTGGGCGTGGCCGCGTAATAGTCTCCGTCGGTGGCGCGTCTGGATCGGCCCGTGGATCCGATGCAAACCCTTTATATGATGGTCCTCTTGAAGGCCGACCAATTCCCCTAACTGGACTGCGTGAAGGCACAATGCTATATATAAGAGTTGGTGGGGAGTCGGTCGGTGGACTGCTAGTAGGGACAACGCGGAGCGGACCATACGTAGTTGACATATCCAAATTAATTGAAGTTGATACATTGACCGGCGCAGCACCCCGTCGTGAAGGATATATAGGAGTCGGTGGAGAACAATATGTATTCAGGATGCTCGCTGGTGCTGGCCGTGGCGGCCTCGTGCTCCCCCTCAGAATTCCCTTTGAATTTGTGGAAACCGCGGCATGTGCCACTGGGCCTGTTGTGCGGACCGACGCATCGGCCAAACAATTGCATTTAGGAGAGTGCGCGGGGCCACGGGCCGTGCCTGGAAACTACAGCCTCGGCTGCCTGAAGCGGATCTGGGAAGTGAACGGCTGCACGGCGGCTGGGCGCGGATACCCTGATGATATTAAGAAGGCACCTGAGATTTTGTGGGATGCCGAGTCCAGGCCACGTGGACTCGCTGATATTCATGCATATGTGCGGGAACTTGCTCTAATGGCGCGCACAGGGCTAGGTGCAGATGGGCGACCGGCGGCACAGCGGGACACGGAACGGGCGCGCGTGCAGTGCCTGGGGAAATCCCTGTTGGAGCCGTGTGGGATGCGCGAGGCGGACGGGAGTTTGCAAGTTGAATGTATGGCGACACTGTATACGGGGGCGGGCGGGTTACCACGTGGAACACTCAGGCCTGCTGCGGCTGAGGCAATTAAGTGGGCCCGGTCAAATGGAGGAGCAACGGGTGATGTGGATATGTTGCGGCGGGCCTATGAGCGAGTGAAGCGGTTGGCGGATGATGATGCGACCCCTCAACAGGAGCGACTGGCTGCAATTAGGGGAGTGTATGGGTATACTCACCAGGAGTTGCGCGAGGCCGACCTTCTGCGGTCGAAGGTCATGGGTAGACCGGCCGCTGTTCCCCGCATTGGTGCGAGGACAGGCAGCAGTAGCAGTAGCAGCAGTAGCAGTGCAGGCCTGCCCGGATTTTAGAGAGAGGGGTATAACAATAAACCGACCTCGTCGCAAATGCACACCCTGAGTTTAGTATAGCATTGTCCAATTCGCAACCCCATAGTAGATGTTTGCGGCTCTAAGTGAAGCCATGAGTGAGAGCGCATCAGGATTTCCAGAGGCCACATCAATACATGGGCTTCCTATGCCTGTCCTAGAATCACGGGGTGAGCGGTTGGAGCGTGCAGAGCGCGTCGAGCGGTTGGAACGGTCTGCACCACAACCGAACTATGCGGTCCATTCTATACCGACTGAGCCTGCGGTAGACCCCCTTAATCTGCTTTTAGAGAAAGATACATATGTGCGAGCGGCGAAACAGGCCGCCTCCTACGCCGGCATTGCAAAAGCGGAACTTATACGGGTTACTGAGAAGGCAGCCGCTGCCGCCACTGCTGCTGTTGCCGCCGCTGCTGCTGCCGCACTCAACCCGCCAAAACTTCCCGAATTTGAACCACCTCCCCTGTCACGTCGCGGACCGGCTCCTGGAATACTTTTGCGCGCAGCCCGTGCTGGAAACAATTATGAGAGCGCAGATGTCATGGGACTCGCATTGGGACAGCATACGGGAGCCGCTGCGACTGCTTCTGCAACTATGGGAGCCCTAGAACCAGCCATCAAACCCGCCATCGATTTCGCATATATGCTCCAGCGTTCGGCTGATGCCATGCGCCCTACTACTACTACTGCAGCCACTGCAACCAAAGCAACCCTAACTGCATCCCTCCATGCCTCCCAGCCAGTCCAGCCAAAAGCCGTCCTCGAAGGCACCGACCCCATCCTACAGGCCACTACCGGCCCTCTTCGGGTATCCCGCGCAGAAGGTCTGGAACCCTATAATTTCTGCGCAGATGTCCCCTCTGCCACACCAGCCCATGCAGTTCCATTGCGCTGTGTGAGAGAAGCATTTAGAGAAGTGGGTGGGAGCGAGGGGGGGTTAGCATGGCCGGCTGATAAGCCCCAAGTGGATTCTCCTGAATTCTACGAGAATCTCTACATGCTTCCGACGTGGGCCGACATGAAAATCTACATACACACCCTCGCGGCACGTGTAAAATCACTGGACGCGGATGTGCAGGGGCGGGCACGAGCCGCTCTTGGAGTGCCTGAGCCAACTGGTGAGTCTGGTGTGGAGGTATTTGCACGTGTTGGTGCAGGCCGCATTCTAATAGGGCGGCATATAGTGGACCGCCTACCACTTTCTATGGGGGCATTTATGGACTACGCCGGCTCCGCCGACTTTCTTGCGGTCTGTCGGTTAAAGCCTGTAAAACCGCTGCGCATTCGTTGGCGTATTGCTGCTACTTCAGGTATGATAGTTGTAGTCAATAAGGAACTGTGGGATTTTGAAGTGGAGGCGCGGGATGAGCCCGCAGATTTCAGGCGGCTCAAGGGTGGAACGGCGACCAGTGAGGCGGTAACCAGTGTGCCGGCTGCGACCGATACATTTGTGCGGGCGTTGTGGTCGGCCTCCCCTGAAGACCGCGTGGAAGTCATTGATACCACAGCGATTGTGGCAAAACCCCAACCTCTAACTGGATTTCTTACACAGGACCGTCGTGCCCCCATGCTGCGCTTCGCAGTCTATGCGCGCGAACGACCGGCCCCTCCCGCAGGCACATACGCAAACCCCCAGTTCGTCCACACATTTGGGTCAGGGCAGCGCTGGGAAGAGGCGCGCAACCCCGATATTTTTTATAGCCTTACGAATGGTGTGGAAATCGATAATCGTCGTGGGGGAGGTCTTATGTCGACGGCTGCATTTTATTCGCAGTCTTTCTGGCAATGCACAACGCCTATTAGTCCGGTCGCATGGAGGTCTATTACATTTACTGTGAGATTTGATCAATTACCGACGGCTGGTGAGCAGCCAATGCGGTGTGTGGCTACGGCATATCCGTTCTTTGTATATATCGCCTATACACCGGCTGGACAAGGGTATGAACAGGGGGTATACTTTTATCTTTACCGCCTGAAAGGGGCTGCATATACTTTCTGTAGCCGCATGCCGGTTGAACGGGCTCACTGGTATCACGTCTGTCTTTCTTTTAAGGAGGGACAGCCAGGCGATGTCGCACTTTCAGTGCGGAGCCTTAGTGGCAGTAGCAGTAAAGCCGCCCACGCATCTTTACGAATCGACGACGATGTCTTTTATAGACCAATTCCGGCGGAGGGTGGCAGTGCTCCGCATATGCCTATGATTTCTCTAGGATTCCATAAGTATGGCGGGGGGATTCCGGGATTTACCGGTCATGTCCGCTATTTCCACGTATTTGACTATTTGTTGGGCGAGGCAGACTACACGCGTGACCTGGAAGACCGTTGGGATATAAAGTGGTTCAATTAGGGAGGAATGGTGGCACGCTATGATGCTGGTATGCGTAAAATATCTGAGAGTAAGCAGATAGGATGGATTATACGCGTCGTTTAAGAAAGGCAGCAGTGACCGGATCACGTGCTATTGTAAATGTCGCGAGTGCGGCGACGACCGCTACAGCAACGGCGGCAGCAACGGCAGCAACTGCAGCAAAGCGGATACCGAGTGTTGCAAGCCGCCTCGGGAAAACAATTCGGCGCCTTTTGAGACCTGGATCGCAGCAGCGGCAGAAGAAATCAAGACGGTCAAAGCAGTCAAAGCGGAAGTCATATCGTTTACCATCGAATAATGGATTACCCCCTATGCCTATGTCAAACGAAACTATAAATAGACTTCGGAGAACCGTGAAAAATGTATACCCACGCCCCAATACGCGCTCTAATATGCGCCCTAATATGCGCCCCAACATGCGCCCTAATATGCGGCCTAATATGCGCCCCAACATGCGCCCCAATATGCGCCATAATACACGCTACAATACGCGCTCCAATGGCAAACTACGCCTATATTAAAAAGACAAATCATACATATATAATAATAAGTGTTTATTACATTATTATTATATATTTAATACTATACTATATACATTATATATCATTATCATCTGTAAATTCATTAACTACTGGTTGTGCGACAGCAGGTGCGGCAACAGGCGCGGCAACAGGTGCGGCAGCAGATGCGGCAACAGGTGCGGCAGCAGGTGCGGCTACCGCAAACAGTGTGAACTTCGCCTTGGCGGGATTCAAGGGATTCCGCGCAACTATGCCAGCGGGGGTCTCTCCAAATAGATCGGTGGTTTCAAATAGGTTGTAGGTAAGAGCCTGGCCTTTAACGGGACGCAGCCAGTAGTTCTTCCCCTTATATGTAATAATATCGGCCTCCTTCGGTTTTGCCACCATACGCTTCTTTGGTGCCGGCAGTGCAGCCGCCTTAGTCAGCGTCATTGCAAGTGGCATTGGACGTGCTGGTGCGGCCTCGGCTAGTGCAACTGCCTCTGCCGGCTCGATATATTGTGCCGCCTGTGCAGCCTCATCAGCCGCCTCATCTTCCTCACCAACCTCTGGCAATCCTAATAGAGTTGCCTGTGGAGCCGCCGCACTGCGCACACGCAACCCTGCCGTATTTTCCAAGTCAACCCGCCAGTTAGGAAGATCGGAA
>Ga0209230_10000537_pt1 | contig 14814 bp, 25 predicted proteins | sample LakOntMetagenome_FD_187467 | JGI IMG/M metagenome (GOLD analysis project Ga0209230, IMG submission 187467) | Freshwater and sediment microbial communities from Lake Ontario - Sta 18 epilimnion Metagenome (SPAdes) (version 2) | ecosystem: Environmental > Aquatic > Freshwater > Lentic | place... | reverse complement strand
TCATTGTTTGACTCAAACACAAGAGCTTCAATTCCACCTTTTAATAAACCACTTGTATGTACTTGTGATTCGTTAAGTGATGTAAATTGATATTCAGAAGATTTTGCTGACTCAAGTAATTTTTCAATTGTGTCAGTATCAAGTACTCCTTCAAAAACGGGAACACTAGGTTCAACACCTAATACATTACTCCATCTTTCAAATACTTGTTTGTCTTTAACATCGCTCGTAACTTCCCATTGACGATTACGAACTGTTACATCTGTTAAGACAAGACCATGTTTAGGTCTTCTATCATATTTTGTATTAAGTGGTGATTGACTTGGAAACCAAGAAAAGCCAAACCTATGACGAGCTGGGATTGCTCTTTTGATATCTGCAGGCAAATTTTCAATGTATGTAATTGCTGCTTCATATAAATCGTTTACTGTGCGATCTATTTTGGTTAAAGGTGATTTGCCGTTCTTACCGTAAAAATAAATTTTGTAATCATGAGGATTCTTTTCAAATGCAAATCTGTATGCATCAAATTTCTCAGTTACTCTAATGTCTTTTTCCAATATCTCGCGGAGACCTTTTTCCCCGATCTTTTTGTAGAGATCTCGAATGTTTTTAATTCCGGCCATTTATGTATGTTTAAGTTATACTATATTTATTTAAGTTATAAATCACCAATTCTTTTTAATGATACAACTTTACCATGTTTAGAACAATTTCCTTTAACGATTGCTCCTTTTGATAATTTAGACATATCACTGTTTTTAACAATAAAGCCACCATGTTCAGCTTTTAACGGATCTTCATCCATTAAGTATAATGAATCAGTATCATCGCCTTCTCTTTCAAAGCCAGCAACTTGTGTTTCGTATTTTTTACCGTCAATTGTAACTTCAAACTTACCAGATATCTTTGTGTTATATGAGATAGTTTTGTAAGCTTCGTTTAAAAAACTTTCAAATGTGTGAATGTATTTCATCTTAATCATTAAGTTTTTTTAATGTTACTTCTTTACCATCTGTAGAACAAGTTCCTTTAACGGTTCCGTAGTTTTGTAATTTGCCCTGGTCGGTTTTGTTAATACTCAATGTACCGCATTTAGCTTTTAACGGATCTTCATCCATTACGTACAATAAATTTAATACGTTACCTTCTTTTTCAAAGCCATCAAATTCTGTTTCGTATTTTTTCCCGTCAATTGTTACTGTAAACTTACCAGATACACTTGTGATCTTACTACCTGGTGTAATACGCGCTACAGTTGTTTCATTAACAAATTGCTCAAATGTGTGAATGTGTTTCATATTTTATTTTATTATTTTATTTTTATAAACCTGACGGTAGTGGCAATTTTGCGGCTTCAAGTTTTGACTCAAAGTCTTTTAAGATTTCTCGTATTTTGTTTGGGAATTTAAAATCTCCGCTGTCGAGCAAAGCTCGCAATTTTTCATAAGTACTGACTGCGTCAGGTTTATGTCCACCGTTAAAAAGTAAGTTGACAACATCCTGAGGAGTTCTTGTAATTTCTTTATCATATTCTTTTAATAACTTAGCTGTTTTAACTAACCCTTTCTTTCCTTCAAAAGATTTACGAACTTCAACAATTCCTTGATTTAGTCGAACTACAAAAGCTTTATATTCTGCAGTCTCTCCTTTATCAGTTTCTTTTGTAATTTCATAAAAACAAGAACCGATAGTTGCCATAAGTAAAAGATTACGATAAGCACCTTTATACATACTTTCAGCAATTCTAAAATCTGGTGAATGATAAATGAATTTACTCCAATCCAAGTCATGTGTTAACATCAAGTCAACTTGGCCTACGCCATTTTTATAATCACCTTCTATTGGAGCTCCAAAACTTACTTGGTTAAATCCTACTGCAAGTTTTGTTGAATATCCTAATGACTTTAATTTTTTGTCAAGTTCAAATAGAGCATTATCTAATGAAGTACCTAAAGCACCAGCAATCTTATCAGCACTAACTGCAATATCAATATCACCACTCGTTGCTTCAGGTAGTTTTTTACCTGCGCTACCGATAACAGCACAATCATCACCAATACCAACAAGTCCTATTTGTGGAAACACATTTGACTCAATCCACTTTACAGTAGAGTCAACCTGTGCTTGAGTAAACGGTTTTGCGTCTTCAATTGAGTTACCACTTTCAATGATAAACTGTTCAAAAAGTTTTACGTATTGTTTCATTATACTCCTACTTCTGTTTTAAGTCTTTGTGTTGCTTCAATAACGTTCAAAAGAATGTCATTCATCTTCAACATATGTTCTTTCATCTTCGTATATTTCTTTTCAGCGTCTGGAGTCCATACATTTTCATCTTGAAGTTTCATTCTTTGAAAAGAAAGCCCTGTATTTGCACCTGGTATACCATAAGATGCAACATCTTTATAAATACCGTCTTTAACTTCTTTATCTACTATATCATTAGCAGCTTTCTTAGCATCATCATAAATAGGACGAAGTTCACCAAGTAGTTTTTCAAACTCACTGTTACCTGTTTTAATATTCTTACCCCAATAGTTAAGAAGACCGTATGCGTCTGGTTCACCTCCTTTACCACCATCACGTCCACCTGTGATATTAGATAACATACTTAAGTCTGCAAGAAGTGTGTCAACACGGAAATCTTTACGATCATATTTACCAGTGTATTTAGCAAGAACTTTCTTAATGAACTCTTCTACTTTTTTCTCAAGGTAATCCTCAACCTTTTTATCAGGCATACCTTGAAGACCTCTTGGTGTATCTCCGTCATTATACCAACGATAGTATTCACGGAATACGCGGTCCTTTTCAGCTTGTTCACCTTTATTAATGATTCCTTTATCGTACATCCAAGACATTAAGTTATCAATGTTTTTGATCTTACCGCTCCAAGCACGACCTGTGAAAGAAGCTTCGTGTAAAGTTTCATTTACTTCACTTTCGTAAATAAAATCTTCAAATAGTTTAATGTGTTTCATTATGTTTTGTAATTTTGATTTTTAAATCTGTTGTGCCTTTTATAACTCGATGAATTTTACCAGCAGGTATATGAATTTGTTTATTTATCATTATCGGTAATTCGTTATCAAACTGAAATTGCCAATCGTTTTCTATAAGAGGTTCAACCCATCTGTCTTCAAGGTCCCAGTGCCAATGAAATTCATTAGCATATGTATTAACTGAAAAAGTCCGTATTACTACGGACTCATCTAATTTTTCTTCGTTATATGGATTCATTACTTTTTCGCTTTTGCCTTTGCGTATTCAGCTTGTTTCTTTTCAAATTCTTTACGATTTGCTAATTGTTGTTTAGCAGTCTCAGCATTAATCTGAGCTTTAAGAACATCAAGTTTTTCTTTTTCAACCTCAATTTGAGCTTTTATATAAATTGCATCTTCAGGCTTATCATTCATTTTTTGTTTAAGCTGATTTATCTTTTCAACTGTATTACGCATGTTTTCTCCTGCAGCTTGAATTGGTGTAAACGTATCTTTAAACAACCCTTCTTCATTAATGAAGCTTTCAAATGTTTTTACGTATTTCATCTTAAATATATTTTTTTATATATCACCAAGGTTGATCGCTACTCAATCCTATTTTTTTTACTTTATAGTTAGATAATCCCAATACAGCTGACGCATGATTTATACTATGATATGATATTCCATTTATAGTAATAGGAGTACCTTTTGTAATTGATAAGTTTTTTTTGTGCTCATCTGACATAGGACCAAGTTTTTTACCTTTTTGTGTTTTACTAAGTTTTTTCTTAGTTTCATCAGACATTGGCCTTTTTGCTCCATCTGAAACTTTTTTCTTTACTAAAGCAGCCGTTTCAGCATCCATATAGTCTTCATATTTCATACCTTTAAACTTGCAAGGCTTGTTACCTTTTCTAAGTTTAGCTTTTTCAGATAATTTTCTTTTATGCTCTTCTGAAAAAACTCTTCCTTTACCAGTATCAGAAATCTTTTTCTTTATTTCAATTAGTTCATCTTCAGATTTTCCTATGTATGTATTACCACCAGAACCTCCTTCAGCAACATTGTAACCTATATCAGGATTTAACGCATTCAATTCTTTTATCCAAAAACGTTCCCTTTCTTGAAGAACATCTCGGTTATCACATTCTTCAAGAATGACTTTTACAAAACTATCTTTCCCGTATTTATCAATTGCTTTTTTCAAGATATATCCTGAGCCTAAATACTTAGGATCATTTCTTTCGTCTTTACCTATATAAATTTTGCCGTTCAGTAAATTTGTTGTTTTATATATGACCATTATTTGATATTATATTTTTAATTATATATCAAAAAGAGTTAGTGCATAATAAGCATTTACCATGGAGCGTCACTTGTTAAACCAAGCTGTTTATTAAAGAGTGAGCTTGCGTAACAAGCCCAGAATCCTTTAGTAGTAGGATCCATTTTTTTCTTCATATCACATTGCTGTCTTGCCCAAAAACTTGCAGCAGCTTTAGGATCATCGTTTTTAATGCTTAATCCTCCAGCGTCTCCCCATTCAATTCGTACCGCAATAATATTGCCATCATCATCCTTTTTACCGCTATTATGATACACAACAAACTTTAGGTCCCCACCTCTTGTAGGCTCATCAAGTTTTACTTTTTTGCCATCGTTATCAACAGCATCTTTACCTACTTCAAGATTCTTAGCCATCCAAGCAGCTTTATCAGAAAGAATGATATTGCCTTCGTCCCAATATTTTTTTGTTTCTTCAAACAGTTCTCGATAGGCATCACTACCAATTCTGAAAACAGATTCAGTAATGTCAATTCCATTTTCCATGTGATAACGAAAGTTTTCGCTAACTTGAAATTCTTCAAATGTCTTTACATATTTCATATATCTAGAGCTTTTAAGTTTCCTTGTTTGTCATACCCAAAATTTCGTGCATGTATATCTTTCATTCCAATTGCAAGTACAATTGCGCGTACTTGGTCAAGCATCTTACGGCCTTCATCTGTAGTCAAACGATCTTTAACTTCTTGGTATGATTTATTGTTCTTAAATGTATTATACCCCCAATTATGAATGTACCCTCTATCTTGATTAATAAGTTTTTCAAAATCTCGAGCGGCTTTGTCAGTTTCTAACTTTTCTATAACAATATAGTTTTCGGTGGGATTCGCGTTTTCGTGAATTTCATACACAATTGGACAATACTTAGGAAATTTTTGAAACAGCTTTCCATGTTCAATAGCAGCATTCCCAGTCTTGATAACCCTATCACGATTCTTTGAGTCTTGATATACGCTGTGGTGTTGACTTTTAGTAATCAATTCACCATGAAAATCTTCAAATGTTTTTACGTATTTCATGTTAATTTCCGAATTTTCGATTAGGGTTATTCCATAATAGTTTTCCGTCTGGTGTTAAAACATCTTCCGACTTTACAAATTTCATTCCCAATTCCTTTTCTGTAAATTCATACATAGACGATGCAATTCCTTTTCTTCTATGACTTGGATCTACTGAAAGGCTACCTGCCATCAAGACAGGTTTATTCCGACTCTTGATAAATCGCAATTCACCAACAGATTTTCCATTAATCTTGGCCCTTACAATATAATCATTATCTTCTATGTTACTGATACTATATTCAACAGTAGACGATTCATTTAAAAAACTCTCAAATGTTTGTATGTGTTTCATATTTCTTTATATACATTAACTTTTTTAATACCAAGATGTTTATATGCGCCTATTCTATGGTACCCATCTAAAAGTCTATAATTTTTATCAACAATTAAAGGGTTTAACTTATCTCTAGACTTTATCATCTTTATTAAGTTTTCAATATGAGCTAGTTCTACTTCTTCATCTTTGATACGTCTAAGATATGTTTGGGAACCGTTACTTTCATCTTTTAAACGTTGTAACCTTTTCTTTTGTTTTTCTAAGATATCGCTATCCTTATTATCCCATTGTATCTTATCTATAGGTACGTTTTCTTCAAGTTCAAACTTGGTGTCTTTACTTTTATCTTTAATCATATCCCACTCATCTTCTGTGCGCGCACCTTTACGTTGCATATTAATAATTTCATCCTTTGATAAAACAGTGCTTATAGATTCACTTACCTTAGAAGTTTTATGTCCACACTTATGACAATTATAAGGATCATTACCACCTTGTACAATATTCCATTTCCATCCACAGTTATCGCATATTACTTCACCATCTGATGTAACTCTTTCAATTAAGAAACTTTTAAATGTTTTTATGTACTTCATACCTCTCCTAAATTATTTATTTTCTCAAAAAGCTCTTCTTGAGTATGACCACACTTAGCGTTTTTCTTTTTGTTCTCTTTAGCTTTTAACATCTGAAGATTACATGGATGGGCAATCCAAAATGGATTTATCTTGTCCTTAAACCCTTGAGATACTGAATATATATGATCCAAATGATTAGCTTTCCAACCTCTCTTTAAATTCTTTGGATTGATTTGTGTCTTAAATATATCATAGTTCTTTTCAGTCAAAGCTCTTACAAAGATAAAATAATCTTCCTTAATTTCAAGTAGATCATCAAAATTATCTCTATAACTTTCAAAATTGATAAGATTTGGGTTTAACATATTAATTAACTTTGTCAGCTAAGTCTTTATCAGCTTTACCCCAAGTTCCTTTTCCTTTTGTGATAAATGAATTTACACGAGCGTATGCCCATTGTTCTTGACCTGCGCCTGGTCTGTGACCAGATTTCCATGCAGCCATCCCTCTACGAAAAACTGCTCTAAGAATTCCTATTGAAATTCCACTTTCTTCAGCTTTATTTTTTAAACCAGTCTCAACAGCATCATTGTCAATAGGGCCTTCGTCAGTTGATTGTTGTATCTGATCATCACCTTCAACAACATATTCTTCACTTTCACCGTAAAGCTCCTGATATTTTTTTGTGTGTTTAGATGTCTTTAAAAGTTTTTTGCCTTTAGTATCACCAGGCATTTCTTTATAAGCATTTGGATCATCATCATCCATTTCTGCTTGATCTTTCATTTGATCTTTCTTTTTATCAGCAGTTGATTTGCTGATACCTTTAAAGTAGTTTTCAGAAATAAAAGACTCAAATGTTTTTACATATTTCATACTTTGTCCCATTGTTTTTTCAAGAACATTACAACCTTTCTAATGAACCTTTTCATATTTTATTATAGATACCTAATTACTTTATTTAGATTCATCAAATATCATAGAAAGCCAATCTTCATAACCTTCCATCGTTTTAATCTGTGGAAATTCTGCAATTGCTTTCTTTTTAAACTCAGCAAGAGTTTTTGATTCTTGAGCTAATATATCAAGTTCACCCATAGCGCCTTCATCTAAGTTATTACTTTCAGGAACACAGTTAGGAACTTGTCGGTTACCTTTCTTTTTCATTCCTACCATTTTGTATCCTGTCCAACATTTTTCGTTAAGTTCTTGTACAAAACTTTCAAATGTTTTTACATATTTTTGATTATCTGGGTACCATCCAAAATCATCAAATTCGTTAGTCGGTTCTTGGCTCATTTTTATTATCTATTTTGAAATTTATTTATCTTTTGGTTTACTATATGTCCGTTACGAATGTCAATGCAGTTTCGTATTACTTCACTGCTCTCCCACCATTTAGGATCTATAATTATATTTAAGTACGGTAACAGTGCTTTTGATATTTCAGCAGTAGCGGCATTCCATAAATAAGTTGGTGTATGATCTACAGAATAATAAGTAATACCTCTACCTAAATCAATTGTTGGATTTTCAAAAGAAGTAGGCTCAGCAAAATAGAATCCCATTCCTTTATCACAACTAATGTCAATGATGCCTACATTATCCTTTAATGAATTTAATTCACCTGGTGTTTTAATAAACATCAATGGATCGTTTACATCTTGAAGCACGCCATTAAAGATTATATCAGCACTAAGTAAATCTTCAGAAACAGTACCATCATTTATGTTTTTATAAACAATACCAATCTTTCTTTGTCCTACTTCAGCACTAGGTCTTTTTGTATAAACAGTTATGTCATGTAAGCCTCTACCCATTAATGCAGTTATTGCTCCTTTACTTACAGACCCATGACCAAACACAACAACTTTTTTGTCTGTTCCATACCAACCATCATCGCCTTTTAATTCCAAGTAATGCAAAACACCAGCGTATCCTGCTAATTCATTATTACGATAAAAGATATGTGATTCTTCTTTAGGCTTTGTTTTGTCAAACATTTCTTCCCAAGCAACCAATGTAAGTTTTTTCTCAATTGCTAAATCAGTAATGTCACGTTGTTGAACTGCATGTGTCCATCCGCACAATATGCCACCTTCTTTCATCTTTTCTAAATCAGCTGCAATAGGTTTCGGCAATATGATTAATTCCATTGCATATAGTTCTTCCCTAGTTGTAAGGTTACAGCCCCAACTCTTTAGTTGTTCATCCTTATAGCCATAATCTAAACCGTAGCCTTCTTCAAAATAAAGTTGCGATAGTACATTAGGCTCTATTAGTTTAATGTCGTTTGGATGTATTGGAAGTCGTTTTTCGTTCTCTTTAAACGACAGTTTAAAAATTCCTGTTCTCATTTTTTATCTAGGTTGAAGAAATATTTATATCCGTCTTTTGTTTTTGGGTCAGTCAACGCTTTATAGTCCATTGCCCACTTAGACGATTCAATTTCTTTTTTATATTTTGGAAAATAGTTTTGGTGTCCAGGAACAACATAATTTGTATATAAAGTTTCAAGGAATTCATCCGAAAGTTTTTCTTTATAGTAGTCTTCATAAATAGCTCTGTAAACTTCACACATTTTCACACTTCCTAAACCAGTCGCTGATGAAGTTTCCATTACCCATACTTTTCCTTTCTTATCAATTACAACATCAATAGACCAAAGGTTTAAGTCAAGAACTGTTTTGATATCTTTACAAATTGTTTGCATTTCTTTAAGGAAGCCTTCATCAACTTTATTCATATCTTGGTAAACATAAACAAAGTTAATTGTATCTTTTGCCTTTTTAGTTCTGATTGAACTTTCATTATCAACAGTTGGGACTCTTTCGTTAATTAAGATAATCTTATCTTGACAAAACATTACACGATACTCACGGTCAAAGTCAATGAACTGACAGAATAAGTCAAACTTATCTTTACTCTTTTTTAATTCTTCAGCTGTATCAAATTTTTCAATACCTAAACCACTATGACCGTCTTTAATTTTTGCGATCACTGGGAATCCTACTGTGCCTTTTTCCGCTTCTTCTTTAGAAAATACAGTTTTAGGTAACCAATTAAACTTACCAAAGTTTTCAGCAAATGTTACTTTATTACCTGAAAGCGGAAGTAGTTCTTGTTGGTTATAAATGTTCTTTTTATTGAGCTTTTTGTTTTTGATAAAAAGAGTGGACTCTTCATTGCTTGGTCCGCCTCCATACCAAAGGATTGGAATATCATTAGGAACAATAATGTCATCTTTATCAAACTCCTCACTTGTTGAAAAGTTTAAGAATAGATTGCCTTTTGCAGCAAGGTTGTATTTTTTCTCACGAGCATTGATTTTCCCTGATGTTCTATGGATGTCATGTGACATCATCACCCAACCTACTCGTTTTGCATTTTTATCTTTTAGATTTTCTTCGTAGATAAATTCTTCAAATAGCTTAATGTAATTCATTCCTCAGGTTTTATTTTACTGTATATATTCCTAAAGGTATCAGCAAGAATAGCTCTTATTCCATCTTCAGACTTTTCAAGATGTGGACTGAATAAATGAACATGGCCATTACCAAATTTGTTATACGTTATTGCTGGAGTATCAGTCATATCATAATAGCCACCTTCTGCTAAGAAGTTACTTTTAAAGTAAGCCCATACTTCAACATCAGGATGTTCTTTAAAAATTGGGCCGTTGTGATAATTAACTCCACTTAAAAATTCTCTATCAAAATTTTTGGCAGTTTCAAGAATTACATCATGTAATCCACGTTCCCAAGCTTTATCAGGAATCCTCATTGGTGTAATACGTAAATGAGAAGCGGCAAGATAAGCACCTGCGCAAACTCCAATATAACATCCACCATTTCTTACCCATTCAACAATTTCATTTCGTTTGCTTTCACCAAGTCTTTGCGCAAATGCTATACCAGATCCTCCAGGAAAAAGAATTATTTCAGGATCATCGTTTAGGATTTCTTCAGCAAAGCAAAGTTTGTATTTCCAATCAGGTAAGTAATGCATAAAAAAACTCTCCCAGACTTGTGTCGTAGAAGAGTTAACATCCGAATGAACATATAAATTGACTTTCATCTTTTTACATTTTATAATTCTTTTTTCATTTTAAGCAATTCTTTTTTCATCTCATGAAGAAGCACAACAAGAGGTTGTTCTCGTAATTGCGCATTAACGTATTCAATTGCTTTATCAATTTTAATGTCTATTGGAAGATCATTAAATCTGCCTAATAGCTCTGTTACTTTATTATTTATAATATCAGTTCCCATGATATATTTATTTAATGTCTGTTGATTGTAATAATGTATATGAAAATTTATTGCCATGTATCGTTTTAGCCTTATTACAGATTTTCATAAATGCATCAAAGTCTTTAACTCTTTTAAAGACTTGACATCCAGCACTCCAATTTTCTACCCAAGTAGAATCTTGTCCAGCTTTGTGAATATTGATTCCGTAGATTCCTTCTGTGATTTTATCTTCATCGTATTCTAAATCAAAATCAGTGTCTCTGTAAACTTTAACTTTTCCTAGTCGTTGACATAATGCTTTGTACTTACCTTGATGTAAATCAATACTCCATGTAGAACGATATTGATTAGCCACTAATCGAGCACACCCTCCAGTGATACCCATTCTATTCCATTCCAACATAGATTTTTTCCCTGGATCTGTTGTGTTAGCCCACTCAAAGTATTGCCATATGCCATTTTCATCTTTAAAAGAAACAGTAATTACATCATCAAAAACATTTGTAACTTTTTTACCAGTAGCCATGTTACGAACACCTACAATGTTAACATCATAACCTTTATTTGCATCGTCATTAAACCATACATATCCTTTTGCTTTTACAGCTGCTTCAATTTGTTCTCTCGTGTAAGCCATGTTATTTGTTTTTTTATTTATTTAAAGTATAAATCTGCTTCTGCAGTTCTTCTTAAAGTTAAACCTTTTAAAACTTTGCCTCCTGCTTTGTTCCATTTCATAAACTCAGCACGAATAGATTCATCCTTAGGATTAAGATTAACTTTTTTCAAAAGAGTAGATGATTTAAGATTTGCTGGACCTAAGTTATAGCAAAAACTAACAAGTGCGTCAAATTGATTTTGATTAATAATGTCAATACAATAAGAATCTACGTATTGCTCAAATTTCGTTAGCATTGAAGCAAGTAACGCAGTTCCTTCTACTTCAGTTATTGCTTTATCAGACATTGTTACTTTTTTGCCATCTGGGTAAAATGTAGCACCATACCCTATAGTAGGTACGCCCGCTGGACATTTATAAGGTTTACTAGAAAAGCCTTCAAACTTTTTAATAAGTTCAATTCCTGCTGTACCTGTTTTTGTTATCTTTGACATATTATCCTAATTCTTTTTTAAGTTCATCATAGAATCTATGAACTGAACTGGGCGTTAGTTGTTCAAAAAGTTTTTTATCTCCAGCAAGTATTGCTTCCCTAACTTTTGTTCCTGAAGGACCACCTGGTGCTCTTTCATCACAAACTTCTAAACGGAAAGGTTCAGAAACAGGAACATCGCTTTTTTCTGAATTTAAGTATTTGATTTGAGACTCGTAAGATTTGATTCTATCGCTACCAGCACCCATTCCTACAGGTTCAAAGTTGTATTGCATTCTTAAATACTTAACCATTTGCGGAACAACAGTTTTCAATCCTGTTGGATATAATGAGTATCCTGCCATCCAAGAAAATTCTTTAGCAACAGCATCACCAATTCTTTTTAATAAGCCTTCAGAAATTGGAGACTTATCAGATTTAGATAGAACTTGAATTGGAACAACTGGAAGACCAAAAATATCTGAAGCTTTTTTCAAAGCAGCAATATGTCCATTATGAAAAGGCTGAAATCTTCCTGGGAAAATTACAACTCTTTTATTTCCAAACTCTGCTTCAAAAAGTTGATTTTCAAATATGAACTGTTCAAATGTTTGTATATGTTTCATATATCTAAATTTAAGTATTTTGTAGGATCTGTGGAACTAAATTGTCCGTTTTTAATTATAAATGCATCATTATCCATTTCCACTGACCAAGCTCCAGGAAGTCTTTTAACTTGCTTACGTAAATAAGCAGCATATAAAACACCACGTTTTGTTTTTTCTGCTGGAGTTTCTTTTTCAAATTCTTCTTTAGCTGGAGCAATGTATATTTCTTGTAGCTTTATCCATTCAATTTTCATAACTTCTTTAGCAACCTCTTCCACAATAGAAATTACAGTAGATATAACTTTAAAGTGTTCATTCAAATTGCTAATTTCTTCTTTTGTGCCTCCTTCAATATCAAAGGCTACTCCTAAAAGTATATTATAATCTTGTGGCGCTTTAGCACCAGGTTTTCTTCCAAAACTAATATGCGAATGTTTACGATAATAAGCTGGTATATGAACACGATATTTAGCATTTTCAGATTCAAATGTATAATCTATTGTAGAAAGCTTAATCCAATTAGGACCACTTGGAACTTCTGCTTTATTCAAAGAAGCAAGATCACTCATCCAACTGGCTACTTTTACATACCCAGCTCGCTTATATGAAAAAGGAATAACAGTTTCTCCTATTTCGTTTAACACAGACTCGGACAAAAAATCTTCAAATGATTGAATATGTTTCATTATTAGTTTTATTTTTTATATGCAACCATACTTCTTATTTGATGAAGTGGTGCAAAGATTCCAGTATATTTATAAAGTGTTCCTTTATATAAGAATGTAATACCTTCAGTCGGAACAATACTTTCTAACCCACCAGCTGCAGATACTCTGCTTAACTCATGTTCAAGTTTTTCAATTTCAGCAGGACCTCCATCTTTACGGATTGAAGCAATTGCTTTATCAATTTCCTTTCTCATCGTTTCAGCTGCATCAGTAGGATTTGCTGAAAGGAACGCACTCATGTTTTTCATCATTTCAGTTCCTATTTCAATGAATAAGTTTTCAAGAGGCGCGTAAACTTTACGTTTCAGTTCTTTTGCTCTAGATTTCTCCATGTCAATAAACCAAGCTGCGTTATCACCAAGTTCTTTCTTAATCAAAGGAACACTATAGGATTTATCAACATCAGCAATTCTTCTTGCTAAACCATCTTCAGCTGCTGTAGGAATTATAACCTTTGCTTTTGCAGCTTCTTCTGCAAGAATTCGTTTACCCATACCTAAAGCATAATCGCCAACAGTACTACTTGGGTTACAACCACTTTCTTTCATGATTGCTGCAAGTTTGTTATCGTAATAAGATTTTCTTTTAGCAGTATCAGGAAATGGTTTATTCGCAATATCTTGTGGCCCACGAACAAAGAATGTTTCTTGAGCTGCGGCATTTGCGTCAGTAATCATTTTACCTAAATCACGGCCAGCTTGTTTATCTTCTCCAACTGGAGCACCGCTGTCATCGTGTTCAACAACACCATGAAAGATTAACATATTTTGTCCGTAAGGAACTGTGTTTTGTGTAACTGGTGTAATAATCTCAACAGAAGCAAATTTCTTACCGTTAGCAAAAAACTTTTCTTTATCTGCATCAGACAATTTACCGATAGATGCTGTAAGATCTTTCATTGCTGCATTGTATGCAGTTTCAATATCTCCACGACCAGCAAACATTTGAGCTAAAGCATCAGACGTAAGTGCATCAGCACCACCATTTTTCAAATGTGATTTATTTCTTGCTGCAATTAAACGGCCATCTTTCCAAGATATCATGATGTTTTGCCCATCAGTTTTTTCTTGAACAAAATTCTCAGGACTGAAAGCGCCGTCAACTGTTGTATTAATCATATCCTTTAAATCAGCCATAGACAATTTAAAGTCATCAAAAGGATGTTGAAGGTGCCCATAAGCACCTCCTTCATTTAGTATGTACTCAAAATTTGCTGATTCCTTTAATAGGAAATCGTTGTATTTAAGTAAACTCATAATTAAAAAAGATCAGAAATTTTATTATTGTCAGTCCAAACTGGTGTACCACCTATATCCTCAACTTTAACATTAACGAAATCTACTAGGTCATTTACAGCACCTGAAACTTCTATTGCATAAGGAACATCTTCACCATCATATGTTCCTTTTTTATCTGGTGATATTTTTATTTGCCAACTTCTTGAAAGAGCAGTTGCGTCGTCCATAGCTTTTTTTAAAGTTTTTTCATCATCAAATGATATAACAACTTTAGCTTCATTTAAGAAACTTTCAAATGTTTTAATGTGTTTCATGTTTGTAATATATTTTATTTTAAAATGTAGAATCCATAATAAGATTTTTAATCTCTTCAGTTAAAGACTTTACATTTACGCCATTAGCTAATGCTTTATTATCTTCTAACTGTTTTACGATAACTGTGGCAAGAACTTGAGCACCAGAAGGTTTAGACTTACCAGCAACTTGAACCATTGCTTCATTTACAACTTCGTTGAATGTTTTCATATTATGCGTTTTGTAATTTTCCAACAGCAGCGCCCCAGTCACCATCTTTCTCAGCAGCTGCAGTTAAACCACTAACTGTTTTTTTAGCTTTAGCTTCGTCAAAATCATCACCGTGTTGTTTTTT
>Ga0209230_10000536_pt1 | contig 14825 bp, 11 predicted proteins | sample LakOntMetagenome_FD_187467 | JGI IMG/M metagenome (GOLD analysis project Ga0209230, IMG submission 187467) | Freshwater and sediment microbial communities from Lake Ontario - Sta 18 epilimnion Metagenome (SPAdes) (version 2) | ecosystem: Environmental > Aquatic > Freshwater > Lentic | place... | reverse complement strand
GTGACATCTTTGACCGACCTGTTCCACCAACAGAGGCGATTGAGCTCTATGAAAAATCATTAGCAAAGATTTCTAAATTGGGTGTCAGGATTCTGATTTCTGCAGGCAACCACGACAACCGAGTTCGCCTTGGTATGCACTCGGGCTTTTTGGATGAGATGGGTGTGCACTTTCGAACTAGATTGCATCAGATACCAGACCCTGTTCGTATTGAGTCAGAAGATTTTGTCCTGCTTGCCTATGGAATCCCCTACCTCGAACCCGATGTTGATGCGGGTGTAAATGAACATCAATGGGATGTCGAGCCCACTACGCCTGCAGTGATGGCAGAAGCGCTTCGGCTAATTCGCGCTGATCTTGAAGTCAAAAGCAAGGCTGAAGCAAAACCAATCAGAACTTTGGTTGCATCACATGCTTGGGTTACAGGTGGCTCAGGCAGCGATAGCGAGAGAAATGTAAAAGTTGGAACACTGGGACAAGCGAGCTCTGATCTGTTTTCAGGAATTGATTACGTTGCAATGGGACATCTACATGGTCCACAACAAGTTAAAAGCTCTGGCTCACTTGTCTTTTACTCAGGCTCCCCTATTCCCTTCTCATTCTCCGAAAGAGATCACGAAAAGAGAATCCTTGTCATTGAAGTAGCAGCCGATGGCATCAGCGAAGCAGATGTCACTAGCCATCGCGTGCCACAGGTGCGCAAAATGCAGCAGTTTAAAGATACTGCTGAAGCGCTTCTGAGTGATAAGTATCCAGTGACAGAAGATTGGGTCAAAGTCATTGTCACAGATGAGAAAGTCCCTGTCGGCTTCTTTGAAGTTCTCAAGAATAGAAAGTTTAAGTATCTGCTGCAGATGATCCCTGAGAAGAGTATTGATGGCATCGTCAATCGATCAGGTGAAGGAGTTCTCCTCCAGAATCTCTCCCACGAAGATGTCACAAAGAGATTTATCAAACGCGTAACGCGCAAAGAGGATCTTGATCCCGATATGAGCGCTGCAATTGAATCCTGTTGCAATGAGGTCGAACAAGGAAGCGTGAGTATCTAATGCATATTCATAGCCTTGAGGTCACAGGGTTTGGCCCATTTAAAGATACCCAGAGAATAGATTTTGATGCGCTGACCGCCGATCGTCTCTTTATGCTCGAAGGTGCAACTGGTGCAGGCAAAAGTTCAATCATCGATGCAATTGTTTGGGTGCTCTACGGCCAGACCGCTCACCAAGCAGCAAAGAAATTGAGTGACGATAAAGAGAATAAAGATTTCGCTGCTCGCGTTCACTCAGATTTTCTTGAGCCTGGTGATGAGACAAAGGTAGTTATCGAGTTCTCAGTTAACTCAAGTCGATACCGCGTTCAGCGCACCATCTCCTTTGTACCTAAGAAGAAGGGCAGCGAGGATCTCAAATCTGCAACTACTTCACGTCTTGAATACATCAAGCCAACGGGTGAGGCTCTCACTAAAGATATTCATACCGAGATCTATCGAATTCTCCAGATGGAGGTCGCTCAATTTTCACAGCTAGTTGTGCTTCCGCAAGCAGCCTTTGATACCTTCCTGAGAGCCAAGAGTGATTCCCGCGGAGATGTGCTTGAGAAGATATTCCGTACTCGCTTCTACTCCAATCTTGAGAACCACCTGCAGATACGCGCTCGCGAGATCAAGGCAGAGTTTGAAACAGAGAGAATCGCTATCGATTTTCATATCCAGAATCTGGGATCTATGTCAGCTGGTAACCTAGAGGCAGAAATTGATGTTGATGCCACAAAGAAGATATTTAGAGAGAGCGAAGCAACTACTGCTCGCGCAACCAAAGATGATCTGCTTACCCGAATCGCTCTAGATTTATCGCCCGATAGCTCCTTGGACGAAGAGGAGAAGAAGCGCCTTGAAGATGCTCTAAAACCTCTCACCGATGAGTTAGTTAAGTTAAATGATTCAGTGGAAAGAATTGCTGAGAAAGCAAAGAAAGAGTCTCGCCTTGCCGAACTCACTAAAGAGAAAGAGTATTTCAGCGGCGTTGAAAAGGATTTAAAACGTCTAGAGAAGGCCGCACCCGTGCGAATTCATCGGGATGCCCTGAACGAAGCACAGGAGAATTACGATGAACTCGAACCCGTGGATGTGGATTTAGAAGATTGGTCTGCCGATGATCTCCGAGCACGCCTTAAGGAGATTGACCCTCTCGTCAAAGATCTTGCTAAGAAGATCACTCAAGGCGAAGAGCTAGAAGAAAAGATAGAAACTTTGCAGGATCAATTGGCAGATTCTGAAGAAGCTGCAGTCGCTAAGGTCGAGAGTCCTAAGCACGAAAAGAAGATTGCAGCTACAGAGACAAAGATTGCAGCTCTTAAGAAGAAGATTTCTGATTACGAGAAGAAGCAAGCGGCCACATGGGTTCATGATGCAGCCAAAGCGCTCAAGAAGGGGCAAGCGTGCCCAGTCTGTGGCTCCAAGGAACATCCTGCACCAGTTAAGGGCACAGGTGCTTTTGATCAATCCACTCTTGAATCTATGAAAGAAGATTTCGATGGATTAAAAGATGACTTAAATCTGCTGCAACAAGAGTTAAAGACCTTCAAAGCGCTCTCAGGAAAGAAGTTGAAGCCTGTTGCCACACTTAAGAAAGAGATTACACAAGCTGAGAAGCTCTATGACGCCCTTGAAGAGATTGAAGGAGAACATGCAGAGCTAGAAGGAGAGCAAGAACTTCTCAACAAGAGTCTTCCACTCATCCTTGCGTTACGCGCTGCGGAAAAGTTAATTGAGAAAGCAGAAAAGAAATATAAAGATGCTTTGAAAGTGGCTGGATTAAGTGAAGCAGATCTTGATGAATTACTTGAGCTAGATGGAGATGAACTTAAAGAATCGCTGAAAAGTTACCAGGATGAGGTCACAGGTATCACCGCCCAGCTTAAAGGATTTAGGGATCTGCCAAAGGCTGAGAATCTCAATGAGAAGATTGATTTACTGCAAGGCAAGATTGATGAGATAAGCGCCGAGCTTGCAACTGTTATTAATCGAATTGCGCTCAGTGACGAACGAACAAAGCGAGTAAAGGAAGCAGAAGTAGGTATAACAACAGCACTCAATAATCTAGATTCCCTAGCTGAACAATACGGCTCGATACTCGAACTCAATACTTTAGCTAATGGATTCAATCCAGATGCGCTCAGCCTGACTAACTTTGTTCTACAAGAACGCCTTGAGATGATTCTCGAGCGAGCAAGTATGCACCTTTTGAAAATCAGTAATGGAAAGTTTGAATTTAAACTCAATGAAGAGAAGAGCGCTCAACAGAAGAAGACCGCTGGACTTGGAATTACCGTTATAGATCACGCAAATGGTCGCGAGCGCCCTGCTGAAACGCTCAGCGGTGGCGAGACTTTCTACGCATCCCTTTCGCTCTGTCTTGGGCTTGCTGAAGTAGTAAAGATGGATAAGGGTGGAATTGAGCTTGGCACACTATTTATCGATGAAGGCTTTGGTTCGCTCTCAAACGATAAGTTGGTTGAGGTCTTAGATGTTCTCGATAAGTTACGCGAAAATGGCAGAATCATCGGAATCATCACGCACTTAGAAGATATGAAGACACAGATTCCGCTACGCCTTGAGGTTTATCGAACCGATGAGGGTCCGAGCAAGACTCGTATGGCTGTAGGTGGAATGAATTAAAGGTGAGGGTTTGGCTTCTCGATGTAACCCTTTTTGGTCTTCTCTTTAACTAGCTTTGCAACTTCTGCTTCAGCTTCATCTTTGCTATCAAACTCTTTGACCTTCAACTGGCCATCTGCACCAATTTTTCCAAAGCGGATTGTGATCTGCTTGCCAATCTGAGTGACTTCCCAGAACTTAGCCGCGCTCTCTGACTTGCGTGATAGGTCTTCTCCGATAAATTCAAAATATGGCATATCTGCTCCCCTTTGTTAAGACCAAGGTTAAAGACTCCCTGTGACAAGTTGCAAGGGCTGCCCCTAGAGATTGTCGGAGTCCCCCTCTAGGATTCCCAACATGGCAAAAACAATCAATCTCACTTATGGCTCCGAAACGGCTGTCTTTGCGTATAAACCAATTGACCGAGCAGTGCTCTACGGCAAGAGACGTCGGGTCGCCTTTGATCTCGATGGTAACGAGTGCGCTAAAGCATCTCTGCTCGCCGATGGTTCGCTACTCATTCGAAGCGGAATGACCGCCCAAGGTTATTTCACTGAAGATGAGACATGGGTTCCGCAATCAGAGTTAGAAGCGATTAGCGCCGATGGCAGCACACCCGAGCTCTACCCAGCTACCGTGGGTGAAAATGTTGCGGCCGAGAAAATTTCCGCAACTGAAGCGCTCAACTTGAGATTTGATACAACTTATTCACTCGAAGCAGAAGAGCTACCTTCAGGGCTGAAGAAGGAACTCGATTCTGGATCTATCTTCAAATTTCCATTTAATCCTCGTGCTGATTATCAGATGGAGACAGGAATTCTTGTGGCAAATGAAAATGGTTACTTCGCACTTATTGGAGAACCAGTTGAGTACCAATTCTCAGCCCTCTCATCTGTTGTCTCGGTTGCCGATGAAGCTGCATCTGATTCCAGCGACGACCTCGACTTTGAGATGTTCTAGGAGCGACGATGAAACTACATATTTCAAATTCTACTAATCGCGACGCCACCATTGTGGCGACTTCATTGCCTGCAAAGGAGAAGACCACTCCTTCTAAAGGCGGCAAGCCGGTCTCATTTAAGCGTTACGTTGCAGCTGGCGAAGGAAAACTTCACGAAGCACTGGTTGTCGAACTCAAAGATGATTTCGCACAACAACTGATTAAGGGCGATCCTGAAATTGATATGGAGATGGTTGGAAAGGTTATCGAGGAGACAAATACCGTATTGCTCAACCAAGATAATCAGCCTCTCTACTGTGCACCTGATGTTCAAGAGATCATTTATGGGCCCGATGGAAAAGAGATTGAGCGCCGCACTCCTGTAGAAGTCGCTCCGAATGTAAATGAGGAGCTTCCCATTAAGTGGACAGGGAAGTTGATTCCAAGAGGTGATTTGGTTCGCAAATACGGAATCAAACGCACAATGCAGCTTCGACATGTCGATGGCGTTACCTTCGACTTTCTCTTCTCTATGGCGAAAGAGCTACATGAGCAAGATTCAGTGATGCTTCTTGCCGCGGGCGAAGGCGGTAAAGCACCACTCGTACTTCAATCAAACGGAAGCCCATATCGTGGATTTTTAGAGGGACGCGTCGAGGGAGAGACATTCTTACTACTTTTGCACCTTTCGGCGATGGAGCTGAAGAAGCCTGCTGCAAAAGCTGAGAAGGGCGATGAATAAAATGGCCAAACTCGGTAAAGCAATAATTGAACCGCAAGGAACCTTTAAGAACTCCGAACTAATGAATCAAATTGTTGCCTATAGAAAAGTAGTGGCTACAAATTACGTATTAACCAATCCTTCTGAGATTGAACGTCGCCTCAGCATTCCCTTGTTGGTTTCAACGAAACTTGATGGCGAACTCTGGTTCTTACTCAAAGATAAAGAGTGGCAGCTGGTCTCCCCCACTGGTCGTGTTATCAGCGGAGATATCGAAATTCTCAAGGAAGTAACCACTGCAAAGTTAGATCCGAGTTCAATATTTGCGGGCGAACTTCACGTACTAAGTGAATCCCGCACACGAATTGCAGATCTAGCATCAGCGCTTGCTGGTGGCGAGAAAGCGGCAACCGCCTCTCTTGCATTCAAGGTATTCGATGTTGTTGCATCCCCTGATGTATCTGCAATCGGAACCCCATACACAGCCCGATATGAAGCGATCTCAAAGCTTCCAGCGGGTAAGAACTTTGGATTTGTTCCCAGCGCTGCAACTAAATCTTCCTCAGAAGTTGTTGAGATCTTTGATAAAGAGGTTGAAGCGCAGGGACATGAAGGGCTTGTCGCTCGCGCCGAAGATGGTCGCTCTTACAAGATTAAGCCAACGAAAGAACTCGATGCAGCGATCTTAGGTTTCACAGAACGTCGCGATGCAGATGGTTCCCTAATGGTCCGCTCGCTGCTCTTCGGGTTACTCCAAGAAGATGGAAGTTGGATCCCTCTGACCACTACCGGAAATGTGGGCGAGAACGATTTCAGAAAGGAACTTCTCAGCCAGTTAAAGCCGCTGGTTCGTCAAAGTTCCTACCGCCGTACAAGTAAGAGCTCTGGAGTCATGTATCAATTAGTTGAACCAAACTTGATTGTCGAACTCAAGTGCATGGATCTACAGTTGGAAGATTTCCAAGGTAAGGCGATTAAGCATCCAAAACTCAACTTTGGCGCGGATGGCTGGAAGGTCGCAGGTTGGACTAACAGTGCCTCTGTTCATAACTCCATCGTGGTCCGATTGCGAAATGATAAGGCTGCCACCTTTGAAGATATTGGCTGGGTTCAAATCACACGACTTCTGCCAATCGACAATTCAGCAAGTGATGTTGCAATTGGAAAGAGCGAACTTCTTCAAAGACGAGTCTGGACCAAGGAAGGTACAGGCAAGGTAGATGTAAGAAAACTTGTTATGTGGAAGACAAATAAAGAGTCGGTGGGATATCCATCCTTTGTCATTCACTGGACTGATTACTCATCAACTCGTAAATCGCCCCTAGATCGCGAAGTTCGTCTCGCTCCTAGTGAGAAGGAAGCCCTCAAGATTGCCGAAGGCATGATTGCCGAGAACATCAAAAAGGGTTGGAACGAAGTAACTCAGTGAGAAAAATCGATGGTAGCTGGGTAATTTCTCCGCGAGATCTTGTTGCAGAACTTGAATGCACGCATCGCTTGCAGCTCGAATGGTCTGTCATCAACTCATTTGTGGATGCGCCAGAGCGCACTGAATCACCAGAGTTAGAGCTTCTCTCTGCCATCGGAATCGAACATGAAAAGAAGCTCGCAGAGCAATTATCGGCGTCAGGTACCTACCTCAACTTAGGTGAACCGCAATTCGATACCGCTTGGCTGCAGGCGGCTCATCAGAAGACTCTCGATGCGATTGCATCAGGAATTGAAACGATTCACCAAGCAACTTTCTTTACCAAAGACTTTCTCGGTTTCGCAGATTTCTTGATCCTCTGCAAAGATGAAAAAGGGAAACCTAAGAAGAACTCTGACGGACTCTTTATCTACGACGCAGTAGATGCAAAATCTGCTCGAAGTGCTAAACGTGCAGCCGTGCTACAGGTATCTGCATATGCCGCAGTAATGCGTGAAATTGGATTAGCAGTTCCTGAATCAGTCCATCTATGGCTTGGCGGAGATAAGAGATGGTCAGCGCCAGCTCTCGATCTCATAGATCTTGCTGATTTATTTATGCAGCGAGTACGAGAGAAGATCGCTTCATACGACTCCGCTCCAACTCCATTGTGGGCCCCACCTCGTGAATCCTGTACTCGCTGCCGATGGGTTACGAAGTGTGAGGATGGTCGAGCAAAAGATCATGACTTATCTCTCATTCAAGGAATACGATCAAATACTCGCTCGGTCTTGGTAAGTAGTGGAATCAAAACCATTGATCAAATGGCTCAAGCTACCGATGAGATGCGACCAAAGACTCCCAAGGAAGTCTCCAAAGAAACTTTCACTCGCTTACGTGAGCAAGCGCAGATTCAGGTACGTGGACGTGGCCAGAAGATTCCTCTCGTTGAAATTCGTGAGCCAGAAGTCTTCTCGCTTATGCCAGCACCATCGCCAGGAGATATCTGGTTCGATATGGAAGGTGATCCCTTTGCAAATAATGGAGATGGCCTTGAATACATGTTTGGTTATCTCTGGCTGGAGAATTCCAAATACCAGTTCAATACATTTGATGCCAGAAATACTTCTGAGGAGAAGACAGCTTTCTCGGACTTCATCCACTATGTAATCAAGCGACGTCAGCAATATCCCGATATGCATATCTATCACTATGCATCCTACGAAGTCAGCGCAATGCTTAGGCTTGCTCAACGACATGGGTTACTTGAGTTTGAAGTCGATAAGTTGGTGCGCGAGGGAGCCTTTGTGGATCTCTACACAATCGTGCGCAGGGCTTTCCGCTTTTCATCAGAATCTCTCTCCATTAAGAAAATCGAACCTGTTTACTGGGATGGAAACAGAGATAAAGAGGTTGCCAATGCGGTGGGCAGCGTTATTGAATTTGAGAAAGGGCTCGGACTCCTTGCCAAGGGAGATGAAGCAGGATTCCTCAAGATTCTCAATGAGATCAAGGCTTACAACGAGGATGATGTCGATTCCACGCGTCAACTCGATCATTGGATTCGAGAGCAAGCTTTGGATGCAGGTTTCGACACATCCAATAACATCGTAAGTCCAGCTGGTGTCAACTTTGAAGATAGCTCTGAACTCAATCGAGATGAACCAGTAGCGATTCAACTTTTGAATGGTGTTCCATCAGACCGCGAAGAGCGAACTCAAGAAGAACAGGGTCTTGCACTGCTTTCAGCGGCAATCTCTTTCCATCACCGTGAAGCACGTCCTGCATGGTGGGCCATCTTCGATCGAGCACTTAAGGATCAAGATGAGCTAGAAGGATTTAATGATGTCATAGTCCCGACACGTGTAGACGCAGGTATGTGGGGCATCGAAGGGCGACAACGAAATCATCGCAGACATATAACAATTCACACAGAAGGTGTAGATCTAAGACATATTCTCGATTACGAACATATTCCACAAGTTCTATATGAGCATGCACCTGAAGGTTTCAAAGTAATTCAAGGAAGTACTCGCGGATTTGCCGATGCTTCGATTGTTCATATTGATGAGAATTCTGCGACGCTTGAAGAGACTGAGAAGAAGGGTTCTGGTATTTGGGATTCAGTTCCGCTAGCTCTCTTGCCTGGTGCGCCAATCCGAACAACTTCCATCGAGAAGGTAATCCGAGATGAACTCGGCGCCTACGTCCTTGCACTGCGCGATGCTGGATTACCAATCTTTCCACAGACCGCTTGGGCAGATATTCTGCTTCGACGCCCACCGCGGCAGCTAAATGGTTCATTAATCGATACCGATAATTCTGTTCGAGATATCACCGAATCATTACTTCAAAGTGATGGCAGTTATGTTGCAGTTCAAGGTCCCCCTGGTACTGGAAAGACATATGTCGGAGCGCACGTGATAGCCAACCTAGTAAGACAGGGCTGGAAGATTGGAGTTGTTGCGCAATCGCACTCGGTCGTAGAACACCTTATGAATAGCGTTGCGAAACTTGATCGTGATATCCCACTTGCCAAGAAGGGGCAGTCAGAGAAATCTCGACCTGCCTATCACACCGATGACATCGCAAGTTGGGCAATCACAATGTCCGGATCTGGTTACTTAGTAGGTGGCACCACTTGGACATTTAGCAGACCAGATGTTCGAGTTTTAGGGCTAGACCTCATTGTTATTGATGAAGCTGGACAATTCTCTCTAGCTAATTCACTCGCTGTTATATCTGCCGCAAAACGCGCATTACTTCTAGGAGATCCGCAGCAACTTCCACAAGTGAGCCAGGGTGAGCATCCTGAACCAGTAAATGAATCTGTTTTGTCGCACCTTCTCGGTAAGAAGAAAACTATGCCGAAAGAGCTCGGCTACTTCCTTGAGAAGACTTTTAGACTTCATCCGAAGTTAACACTTCCCGTCTCGCGCTTGCAATACGAAGATCGCTTGTATTCAGATGCGCGATGTGAAAGAAGATTGCTTGAAGGCGTTCAACCTGGTTTGCATATTGTTGAAGTTGATCATGTCGGAAACACCGTCTCTTCAGTCGAAGAGGCCGACGAACTTCTGGCATGCATTCCTCAGTTGTTGGGCAAAGCATGGACAGCGATTGATTCAAGTGGGGCTCCAGTTTCTCCAAGACCACTCGCTCAATCCGACATCTTGGTTGTGACTGGCTATAACGCGCAAGTGAGATATTTAAAATCGCGTTTACTGCAAGCAGGATTTGATGGAATCAAAGTTGGCACTTTCGATAAGTTCCAGGGACAAGAAGCGCCAGTTGTTTTCGTCTCTATGGTGACATCCTCGAGTGAAGAACTTCCACGAGGTATTGAGTTCTTGCTCTCCCCCAACAGACTAAATGTCGCGATCTCGAGAGCACAATGGGGTTGCTACGTTCTCAGGTCTCCTCAACTTTCCGTCATGGAGCCTGTAAAGCCCGAAGGCATGGTGATGCTCGGTAAATTTGTCACCTTATGCAGAAGTTAAACCTTGAACTGAAGTAGATGCGAGAGGGAGAATTAGCCATGGCAAAGAAATTTAGTAAGGAAGAGATAAACGAGTGGATGGCCCGTGCGATGGATCCACTTCTCGAGGACAGTCTTGCCAACGATCCAAACTGTCCACCCGAAGTTTTAATGTGGTTGGCACAGAATATGAACGATATGGAATACAGCGCAATCGGCTATAACCCATCTTTGACTGAAGAAATTATCGAGTACATTCTTCGAAACTCAAGGAACTCTTTCCAGAAAGTTGAGTTGATCCAACACCCAAATTTCAATACACCGCTTATGGACATTATCTGCGCGGATTCCGACCCGTATACCCGTGCAGAGGCAGTTCGTTATTCCAATGAGAAACGACTTGCAGTTGCTGCAAAAGATCCTGACCCGATTGTCCGAGAAGTCGTCGCTGAAAATCCTTACACTCCGATTGAAGTCCTCGTTGAGCTCCTCAATGATCAAGAAGAGGAAGTTGTCGAAGCCCTCACCCGCAATGAGGCCTTCCATAAAGAACTTTGGGAAGAGATTCTGAAAGTCCATGATAAGTACATCGGATTTGCAATCGCTATTGCGAGAAATGCACCAGAAGAATTCATTCAGAAGGCCCGAGAGGTTATTAGCCCTAATGAATACATTCACTTTTTAGGCAATGAAAATATGCCCAAAAAATGGCTAGATGAGTTCTTCGAGCATCCGCAAGTAGATAAAGAGGCACTTGCTGCTGCTATGACATACGGTCAATCCTTTGAAGTGAAACACATCCCATATCTCGTTGACTCAAAGAATGTTAATGTGAGAGAGAAGCTTGCAGCAGTCAGACCCCTTCCCCTTGAATACCAAAAGAAATTTTTAAAGGATAAATCTGCAAACGTCAGGGCATCGCTTGCTGCAAACCCATCAGCAGATCCAGAATTACTGATGGAGTTACTCAAAGATAAGTCTGTAACCGTTCTTTCAACTCTTCAGAGTCAAGTTTATTGGGATAGGGGTTCAAATTCCCAGCAGAAGTATGTTGGGCGAGAAAAACTCGTCGCTGCTGCTTCAGGAAGTGCAGAGATTTTGGAGACCAAAGGAAAGACAAAAACCGTTTCTGGCCGCTCTGAAGCTCTTCAGGATGAAGTCTTTGATAAAGCCAAATATGACGAGCTCATGAAGGATAAATCGATTGGTATTCAGACTTCTGCGACTTTACGTGCAGCAGAACTCGGAATAATCACCTTCAAGGAAGCTGCAACTTTTGTTGCAAAGCACGCTCCAGGTACGACAGCGCCAAAGAATCGTTGGGTTGAATCTCGTATGGAGACCTTCAAAAAAGATAACAATGAGGCTTACTTAGATTTAGTCCTCGAACTTCAGGGTGATCAGACTCTGGCACTTCTCTTCATGCAAGATTCAGTTCCATTTACACCAAATCAAGTTACCAAGATTTCAAAAGCTCATCTACCAATCACAAATTGGCGACTTGCACAGAAGGTTCCGCTGACACCAGATTTGCTAGATGAATTGGCAGAGACCCCGAGCTTCTCATATGACACTTATGGTTCACGCGAAGAGAACCTCGACTTTGGTCAGTGGGCTGGTGAAACTACATCAGGCTATCGCGTGGCTTCTTATCCTCAAGCCCTAGCTGCGAATCATCCGGATACTCGACGAGAGACTCTTGAGAAGTTGAAGAAATCAAGAAGTAAATATGTCCGAGGTGTGATCTTTCTACGTAAAGACATCACTACTGCAGAGGATGTGAAACTGGCTGCAAAGGATAAGGACGGATATGTCCGTTGCTTAGTCGCACAACACGAACTTGTTACTCTGCCAATTCTTGAGAAGTTGGCTTCCGACAAGGATCCTGAGGTTAGGAAGGTTGTGTGTGCTCACCCATTGGCGACACCTGAGATGAAGGCAGCCGCTGCATTACTCGCTTGAACCTATCCCATGTCTGCCTAACCTAATATCCTTATGGCATGACCGAAGAAGAGAATCTGAGAAAGAAACTTCTAGAAGATGGATTTACAGCATCAGAATTGGAGAAATTACTTCAAAATGATCGTTGGGAGAGTTTACTCAATCTGCAGGGTGACGAGTGGCGCGATTGGGTTGATCACTTAGATTGGGAGAATTTAGGTGATAACAATCTAGTCAATTTAATCTTCACATCGATTGACATAGAGTCTGGAATTGAACAGTTAGATTATTTTGGTATCGGTGGAACACTATTGGGCATTGTCTCTCATGCCAATTTTTCTCGTGAGAACCAAATCATTCTCAGTGATCTGCTTCTAGCGGTTGTCGAAGATTTAGACACCTATGGAGATTTCTTTCTAGACACCTGTGACGAAGATTTAGCCTCTGATTGGCTCAAGCTTTATGAAGTATTGGCGAAGAATTCTGATGATGAACAGAGGCGAACGGAAATTCAAAAAGCACGAGGGAAGTTAAAAAAGTACTTCACTGCGGCTGCCCTACTCGCTTAATCTAAAAAGGAGAACAGAATGAAACATCCAAGCTGGTGCGAAGAAGATGATTGCGAAGAGGGCTGGCATATGGGTTCGGCACTATTCTCGAACGAGGGGATGGCTCGGATTGAGGTGCGAATTTCTCAAGATGTTAAGAGCGGCAAGATTGAGCTAGATCTCGGAAAAGGAAATGGCGAATTCAATAGCTATAGAAGTGGCCCAGAGATTAAGGCTCAACTTGCTTCACTCAAGAGTTTCCACACCGACTTGAGCGCTCTCATTAAGTCAATCGAGTCTGGTCTCTAGATAGGAAACTAAGAGGGTTTTTGTCACTCCCCCGTGCTACCTTTTCCCTAGGTTAAGAACTAAGCGTTAAGCCCTTTAGCTTGCTTAGTACCAATCCGCGCATAACTCGCGCACGGTGGTTCTAAAGGAAGACCTGCCAGCGATGAAAGACACCGCTGGAAGAGCGGGTCTCATATGAGGTCCAGTAGGGATTATTTCTCATGCCACATTTAGGTTTATTGGTATGCACAAAATGTTTCGGTCTCACATCTGCAGGGCAAGGTATGCAGGTTTGCAGATGTGAAGTTTACAAACCCTATCCAGGTATTGATTGCCCGAGTGGGTATCACCTATGCGATATGTGCGCTTCATCTGTTGCCGGTGGAACAGGGCGTTACTCCTGGAATGTCTGTGAAGTTTGCTTGAAGTTCAATCGCAAGTTGGGCAGCACATACGGTGTCAATCTGCCACTTGGAAGACATTCGATCATGAACGGTTTCGGGATTCCGATGAATGCATCGAAGAGAATTCAAGAAGAGGCGACTATGCTGACAAACCATGCTCGCCCCTTTAGACTCGTGGAGCAATATTGTATTAAGCGGTGCTGACTGAAAGGAACTCTCTGAAAATGTCTGAAGATCTCGAGATGGTCGGCACTACCTTAAGTTGCCTCATCACCTTTCGTCTGACATTTCCAATCTTCTTTGCTGATCAAAGTCTTGAGGAAAATGTAGATTTAATCTTCAGGGTAATTGAACTTGAGGGTAAGTCACCAGATCCCAAGATTTACTTTGTAGATGAATATGGTGAAGAGATTGAATCATCTCCGGATTGTTGGCTTAAGCTAAGCGAGACTGAACCTGCGAACACAAACGATGATGATACAGCTAGCGCATCTATCGAATTCACTTTCGAGGATGTTCTCCTTTGGCATCCAAAGAGCATGTCACCAGAGAATGCACTAAGTGCCATCCATTGGACCGTGACACCAAATACTCCCTACGATGAGGAGATTAGTTCCATCTACAAAATCCACAAAGTAACCATTAAATGAACTTCCGCTCAGCAGCATCCGTGCTCGGTATCGCACTCGTGCTGGTCTATGTCGTGGGTTCAGGGCTATGGGTCAATACGGGAGATGGTTGGTATCGCAGCCTTAATAAGCCATCGTTACAGCCGCCGGATTTCATATTTGGATTGATCTGGCCATATAACTTTATTGTTTTGGGAATTGCCGCTGTCGTTGTAAGTCAACGTGCGAGTAAACCGGTTGTGATTACGTATATGGCTTTCTTTGCGCTCTCGGTGGTGGCGGCGCTTGTGTGGGCGTATCAGTTCTATCGTCCGCATGATCTGACTGCGGCATCGATTGCGCTGACGGGAACTGTGGTGCTGACTGTTCCGATGGTTGTTATTTTGTTTACTGTTTCGATACCTATGGCTCTTGCATTGCTGCCGTATCAGGTGTGGGTGGCAGTGGCTTCAACTATCAGCTGGGGCTACAGCAGGCTGAATTAGTTCTGCTTACTTTCTGTTTGGCCTTTCGAAACATTTGTAACTGTTAGTAAACTTCTTGGAAATACTAAGTGCTACTCTGTATCTGCGTTGAATAGATATTTTTTCAATGCGTTGATGAATAAGAGATCTGGTAAATCTCCGTTTTTAAATTCATCTGGAGTTGGTGACGGGAGAGGCCTTGGGAGATATCCCGAGGCCTCTCTAACTTTTTGTCTGTCCACAAGTGAGAAATATTCATTAATCAAGCAAGCTAATCAGAGCCAACATTCGCACGCGATGTTGGTGTGGTGTAAAGGCAGCCCATTGACTTTTACCAAGTTGAAGGTGC
>Ga0209230_10000535_pt1 | contig 14826 bp, 5 predicted proteins | sample LakOntMetagenome_FD_187467 | JGI IMG/M metagenome (GOLD analysis project Ga0209230, IMG submission 187467) | Freshwater and sediment microbial communities from Lake Ontario - Sta 18 epilimnion Metagenome (SPAdes) (version 2) | ecosystem: Environmental > Aquatic > Freshwater > Lentic | place... | reverse complement strand
ACACTGACCCGTTACCGGTGACAGACAAGCTTGCAGCCGTCAACGCACCTGTACCCGTTACCCCCAGTGTCGTGACACCCGTGACCCCTAAGGTACCGGACACTGACTCGTTCCCTGTAACAGTCAGGCTTGCAGCCGTCAACGTACCTGTCCCTGTCACACCTAGTGTCGTGACACCCGTTACTCCAAGCGTACCGGACACTGTCTCGTTCCCTGTGACAGACAAGCTTGCAGCCGTCAACGCACCTGTACCTGTCACACCTAAGGTTGTGCCACCAGTGACCCCTAAGGTACCGGACACTGTCTCGTTCCCTGTGACAGTCAGGCTCGCAGCCGTCAACGCACCAGTACCCGTGACCCCTAGCGTCGTGGCACCAGTGACCCCTAAGGTACCGGTCACCGTCTCGTTTCCAGATACATATATACTCGCCGCGGTCAATGCACCGGTGCCGGTAATGCCCAGTGTGGTTTGACCTGTCACGCCGAGGGCACCGGTCACTGTCTCGTTGCCGTTCACCGTGAGACCCGTAGACGTTAATCCAGTGGTGCTTGTGTTACCCAGCGTGGTTTGACCTGTGACCGCGAGGGTACCTGTCACGGTTTGGTTGCCGGTGACAGACAAGCTCGATGCGGTCAATCCGCCTGTCGTGGTGGTGGCCAGGGTCGTGGTGCCGGTGACCCCTAGATTGGTAGTGGAGACGTTCTGCAGGGTAGATCGGCCTGCCACGGTCAGGACATTGGCCGACACGTTGGTGAGGTAGCTATTGCCCGTGACCCCTACATTCGTGAGGGATGCATTGACCAAGGTGGTGTTGCCCGTCACGTTCAAGACACCGGTGGATAGGCCGGTGGGGATGGTGGTCGGACCGGACAAGGTGATCCCAGCCGTTTCGAGGGTAATGTTGTTATTGCTCATCCCAGATCCTCCGATGATCACCTTGGAGGTTAAGGATTTGGTCCCGAGCGATAAAGAGTTTACACTTGCTCCGGTTGCATCAATTGCCTGTACATAGATGCGGTTCAGCTGTGTCTGAGCCATTAGATAAAAACGATATTTAAAAACAACCCAAATCAACCCGTACAATATCGGCTTTTTTAATCTAAGATCTATGTAATGGCTCAGACACAGCTGAACCGCATCTATGTTCAATCTCTGGATGCAACCGGCGGAAGTGTAAACTCCCTGTCTCTCGGGACCAAAGCGTTGACCACGTCGGTTTTCATCGGAGGGACCGGAACATCTAACAATATCACGATCAATACGACTGGGATCACCATGTCGGGTCCGACCACGTTTCCGACCGGTCTATCCACCACTGTCTTGACTGCAACGGGAAATACAACCTTGATCAACACGTCCATGGCCAACCTAGGCGTCACCGGCAATGCCTCCATCGCGAATGCGTCCATCAATGCCATGACCGTGGTGGGCCGGACGACCTTGAACAATGCGTCCGTGGTCCAGCTAGGCGTGACCGGCAATGCAAGCATGGTGATCGCCGCAATCAACACGTTGTCGGTCGTCGGTCAGTCTACGCTCTTGAACGTCTCGTCCAGCGCCTTGACCGTCGCCAATCAACTCAACGTGGTCGGGAATACAAGCCTTCAAGGCACGACGTTTACCACCCTTCTCGTCACGAACAATGCGTCGATCAATGGTCAAGTCAACGTCGCCGGATCCACCTCCGTACAAGGCCTGGGGGTGGCGGGGACTGCGAATTTGTACGGTGCAGTCAATGTGACGGGCACGACCGCGATCAATACGACCGGAACGGCTGGCACAAGCATTGGAAACACAACTGCGGGGACTACCATCAACAGCACACTGGGTGTCACAGGTGCGACCTCAATCACCGGTACCCTGGGTGTCACAGGTGCGACCACGATCAATACGACGGGAACAGACCCAACCACCATGGGGAGTGCTAATTCCGCGACAACCGTGGGAGGAACCTTGACCGCCACGGGAGCGTTTGCCGCGAATGCTCAGACCACGCTACAGAATGCATCGATCACGGGAACCTTGGCTGTCACAGGAAACTGCTCCCTAAACGCGTTGACCGCTACCGGCACAACAACGATCAATACAACGGGCGCGGCCACGACCACGATTGGTAGCGCGACGTCGGGGACTACGGTAGGAGGGACACTTGGTGTGACGGGTCAATCCACTCTACAGAATGCATCGATCACGGGAACCTTGGCTGTAATAGGAAATTGCTCCATGAATGGCTTGAGGGCTACAGGTGCGATCACACTCAATACAACTGGCTCAGGTACAACTACGATCGGAAGTACTACGTCGGCGACGACAGTAGGGGGGACCCTTGGAGTGACGGGACGGACTACTCTACAGAATGCATCGATCACCGGAACCTTGGCTGTCACAGGAAACTGCTCCCTGAATAATGTCTCCGTCACTGGCTTCACTGCTACAGGATCGAGTATGATCAATACAACGGGCTCAGCCACGACCACGATTGGAAGCGCGACCTCGGCGACTACGGTGGGAGGCACGCTGAGCGTGACGGGTGTAATGACCGCATCGAATGTATCTACCACTTTATTCAACTCGACCAATGCTTATATCGGAACAAAAACACTCGATCCAACGTTCAATTATGGTCCATCCTTTGTCGACGGCAATACGACGGTGTCTGGAAATGAATTCTCGGTTACAAATGCCAATGGCGGTTATAATATTTCGAATACACCTATACCCCAGGATCAACTCTATATAGGAGCAAAGTTTCTAGTGACCATTACTGCACGTGGAACGGCAGGTACATTCATGTATCCATTTGATGAAAGTACGAATGGTAGGATCGATTTGACTTCTACGATGACTACCTATACGAGACTAGTGACAATAACTTCGGTGCCTTGGAATACATACATAAATTTTGGTGAGACTGGAACTGTAACATGGTCGACCATCACGATTGAACCTTATACAATGAGTGTAAGCGGGAGAATGGACGTATCCGGAACACTGTCCGTAGGAGATTGTTTGAATTCTCGAGCTATACCTAAATCCTATGTTATCTCCAGTTCAACCGTGGGCAGCACGTTAACCAATTTCACCAAAGCATGGATGTCCGATACGATTACAGCAACCAGTCCTTATACGTATACATCAAACAGTGTTTCAGGTGGTGTATTTTTGGGTAAAATAAAGCTGAATTATTCGGTTTTTTCCGGTACAACATATCGGGTATGTTTTTCGGTAAATGCAAATACTTCACCTTTAAATATCATTTTTGATGTGGTGAATACGGCATCCTCTTTGTTGTATGATATGGGTACGATAGATACTACAAAAAGAATTTATACCTTTTATTTTAGAGCAACCGTCGGAGGTCCCCTTCATGTAACTATAATCAGGACGGGGGCTACAGCCGTGAGTATTACGTATGATTTTCTATCGATCGAACCCTTCTACGAGACAACGATGACTTCACTGAACGTGAAAAATCAATTGTTTGTGGGTGCAGATACTCTAAACAATATCACAGGTGACATAGGCGGCATGATTACGTTCGGTGGATTATATTCAGATCTCTCAAACTTTTCAAGGATCTTTACTCGACTATACCTCGGTGGAGGAACAGCAGAGAGAAGTGAACTCGTCATCTTCAAAGGAAATGATTCATCAAGCGGTAACGGTCCAGACCGTATACGTTTACGATCCCCTCAAATCGTATTTGATATTAATGGAGAGGAAAATTACGATAGTGTGAATGAGATGTTGCGTGTGGATGGAAATGGTGTCTATATGACTGGTGGAACCGATAGACGATTTAGAATAGGAGGCGATACGGGATTAGCAACAACTACGGCTAGTATTCTATATGTAAGAGCTCAAGAGTATGCTAATACTGCAATTGATTGTATCACGTGTCACTCTAGGTATGATAGTAATCATATCATTGAATTCAGAAATAATGCTGGTGGTTTTCAAGGAAAGATTAGAGGAGGAGGTGACTCTTCAGTTGTTTATGACACTTCAAGTGATCGACGACTTAAAAAAAATATTGTTCAGATGGAACCCATGCTGGAGAAAATCATGTCCTTAAAGCCATGTGATTATCAGTGGATTTCAGATGATAGTCAAGGTCGTGGATTTATTGCACAGGAAGTGCATCAACTTTTTCCAGAAATGAGGTATAGACATAGTCGATGCTGTGAAAATCTAGATGAACCTACAAATTGTGCCACGGGTGAACCTGAATATTATGGATTGGACTATGGAAAATTTACTCCCTATATTGTCAAGGCCATACAGGAAATGAAAACAGAGTATGACTCTCAATTGCAAGAAGTCGACCGCCAGCTCCAGGCAGAGAAACAAAAAGTGATCACCCTCGAAACCACACTCGCCTCTGTACAAGACACTCTTGCCACCTTGATCGCACGCATGGCAGCCTTGGAGCAAAAAACATCAGGTATCTAAATCTAAATCTCGCGATAGATATAATGATGTTCCTACTTGTTCTCTTGTTCTCGATCACGATCGTTCTAGGGATCGAATACTCGTTTGTCGAACCGTTAACACAACCACCCGCAGTTGAAGAGACCTATAGAGGACCAAGACGTCAAACCGCTCAGCAAGCCCCCCGTCTCAGCCCAGGAGAAATCGTGCCCATCGCGTTTCCTGCCGCCGGCAAAATCAGTATTCCCAATATTATCCAGCCGCAAAATGGACCCCTCCAGGTGCAAGGGGCGGTCCAGCTCGGCGTCCAAGGCAACCAGTATATGGATTTCTCCACCGGCGACGGGAAGGCTACCCTCAAATTTATGAACGGTGGCCAACAGGGTCTCATCCAGTCCAGTGGTGGATCGGGGGGCAACAACGGAGACATGTTGATCCAATCCAAGTCGGTTGCGTTCGAGGCCCCTGTCTCTGTGACGGGCAAGCTTAGTGCATCCAAGGGAACCTTTACTTCACTCAAGGTCAATCGGTCGGATACAGACCGTTACCCCAACTGGTCCCCGGGTATTCATACCTGGGACTTGTACGCCAATGGAGCCGTAGCGGCAGGTCAAAACGGAAACGTGGCCGTAGGGTTGTATTCAAACGGAGACATAAGGTGTAACGGTACAGCAAACATGAACACCGTTTCTTCCAATAACGTGTGGGTCGGTGGACGGAATATTCTAAATGAACTCAACGGTCTACGATACGACCTCGATAATGCAAAACGCCGCGTATAAGTATTTTAATCCTCTATATCATAATGATCCCATGGGTTCTTTTCGCCATCTTGTCGTTGATCCTCCTTTCAACCCATACCTATAAGGAGCCGATCAACGCAACACTCCCTGTCTCGTTTCCCAGGTCCGACGCCATGAGACTTCCCAACCCAGGCAACGTCGAACTCAAAGGTCCTGCACTTATAGGGATCAATGGATCCGGCACAGACCTTACCTACCTTGAAATCAATCAGTCTCAAATTGGGTTTAATTCCTCTGGATACGACCGTTCCCATGACGCGATCCTCTACGCCAACAGCAGCGGCCTGAACATCAAAGCCAAGTCCGTAGCACTGCAGGCCGACTCAACGGCGGGTGCCACCAATGCGACGAGTGGAAACTTTGGTTCGCTCAAGGTCAACCGTTCAGACGGCGACCTTTATCCCGGATGGGGGCCGGGTATTCATACTACGGACGTGTATGTGAATGCCTCACTAGGGGTGGGCCAAGACGCCAATGTGGCCGCATGGATGTATTCAAGCGGAGAGATGGGGTGTAACGGTACTGCTACCTTACCAAACTTGAGCTGCGATACCATGCGGATCCAGAATAACCACGTGGTGGATTATATCAACAGCCTAAGAGGTGGGATCGAGCAATTGAACCGAGACATTGACAACCGCAATCGAAAACGTTGGGAGGAGCAGATGCGCAGGGCGGCGGAAGAAGCTGCCGCAGCAATACGGAGAGCGGCTGATGCGGCTGCAAATGCAGCACGTAACGCAGGAAACTCTGTACGAAGATTTTTTAGGTGGTAATAACGTAAAATCTTTATTATTCTTTGTTCAGATAGTGTAATGGCCACCTGGGACTATGCGACCGACGATGGTTCAACCACCGATCCTCGTTATTACTATTACGATCCGAACAGTAATGTGTCTACGCTTCAAATTTCAGGCAGTATTGATGCCGCCGCTGCCTCGTTACAATTAGGCACCGACGACAATGAAACCCAAGTGATTGAGATTGGCACCAGCAATATCACGACCACCTTTTACGGAGATGTCAACGCCGTACAGTCCATCAACGGTTCGAGCATGAACCTGACCAACACGTTATCGGTCACGGGGAAAACCACCCTCAATAATGTCTCGGTGACCGGGCTCACCAGTACAAACATGGACGTCACCAACATTACCAAACTGAATGTATTGAATGTGACCGGAAACGCGTCCTTGCCCAACATCACCACCATGAATGCGTCGATCAATGGAACCACGTCGATCCAAGGGACGTTGAAAGTGAATGGTGACGCGACCATGCTGGGATACTTGACTCTGGGAACACAAAACACCTTTAACGTGACCGGTGCCATCGGCGGACAACTCAACCTGGCCGGAACCCTTGGCGACCCCACAACCCATTCGAAGATTTATACGCGATTGTACGATGCAGACTTGGAGGCGTCCGAGATGGTCTTGTACAAGGGAAACGACGGGAACACGTCGTCAGGCCCCGACCGTATTCGGTTCAAGGCGAACGAATTTATCTTTGACGACCTGGGGACCACCACGGATGACCCAAACGTGTCCAACATTGTGATGGCGATCAAGGACGGAGGCAATGTCGGGATCGGGACGTTTTCCCCAACCTCTACCCTGGATGTGTCCGGATCAATGGCCGTATCAGGCCCTGCCACCGTGACGTCACTCAGCACAAAGGGTTACAAGTCAAACCTGTTTAATTATACACCTACGTTTACGGCATCGCCTGTGGGCGGGATATCTGCTATTACGAACGGGGAATACAATTTCACTCTTTCCACGACATCCGGCTCAATTGTCTCCACGATACCTGTACTTTTTCGTGCAAATACCAAATACACGGTTACCTTGACGGCATATGCATCCGCAACTATCTCAATCAACCTCATCAATGCAGGTGTAGGATTTACGTTTCCCTTGACCACCACGTCCACCACATATACCAAGATTATTACCATGCCTACCACCGACACGACTTCGTTGAGCATGTTGATTAACGGACAGTCTGGAAATAAAGTGACTTGGTCCAACCTGACGATTGAACCCTATTACGACATGATGCTCGGGTCGAACACGGTATCGCTTGCGGGCGACGTCAATGTGAGTTCAGGTTCACTTGTGACAGGATGGGCAACAAAACGTATGATTACATCGTCTACGACGACTGCAATGGGCACGACTTCTTCGATTGCGTATGGAAACGGGATATGGATCATGGTCGGAGCTACTGGTGTAGTGCTGGCAAGCGATAATGAAGGGGCAACCTGGACCTCCACCCAGGTGGGTTCTACCACAAATATAACTAGAGGATGTGCATACGGAAATGGACTATTTGTCATGAACACTGCTGAAAACCCTGGAAAAAACTATACCAGTGCAAATGGAACATCTTGGACCACCCAAAACAACCTTCCAGCCGGATTAGGTATCAATACGACCGCATTTGGAAACTCAGTATTTGTAGGCGTCTCTACAGACAATGCCATCTATCAAAGTACAAACGGGACCACTTGGAACAAGTATACTGTTTCAGGACCTTGGTTTGGTATCGCCTATGGAAACAGTATTTTTGTGGCGTGTGGTACGAGTTCAATTGCAAAGGGCAACTCGACAGGAACATCCTGGGCAGCGATTGGATACGGTGGATCATGGAGGTCGATTGCCTACGGAAATGGCATCTTTATGGTGTGTGATATAGCGAATGGAACGATTATGACCAGTACAGATGCCACTTCTTGGTCTACAGTCTATAGTTTCGGAGTTGGGTTGACGAGCGTCCTCTATGATGATAATGCATGGTTTGTATCCAACAGTACAACCACTTATATCAGCTATGACAATGGAGTAACCTGGACCAATACAGGAGTTGTAATGTATAAGATGTCGTCTGGAAATGGAAAAATCTTAGGAGGATATCAAAATACTCAAACGTTCCTTACGAAACGTACAGCAAGGCCGGATGGAACCACGATTACCTCGGATACGATCACGATTGGCGGAGAAGGATCCACCCTGAACATTGGTTCCGATACGATAAATGTATCCGGAGTGTTGAACCTAACTTCTATCGGATCATTGACAACCGCTTTGTTAAACGCGACCAATGCTTATATCGGAACAAAACCAACCCTGTTCAATTACGGGCCTACTTTTGTGAACAGCGGTGGTGCGACGATTTCTGGCGATGAATTAACTATTACATCTACTGGACCAGGTCAATATAGGACATCGAATACACCTATACCTCCTGTTAAACTCTATAAAGGAGCACAGTTTCTAGTGACCATTACTGCACGTGGAACCGCAGGTACAAATATCTATTTACTTGAGAAAAATGACCCTTCTATTCGAATTAACCTAACCCCCATTATGACTACCTATACGAGAGTAGTGACTTTGACTATGGTTCCTGAGGCTGGAGTAACCTTCCTACTTTTCGATGTTGCAGGAACGATAACATGGTCGACCATCACGATTGAACCTTATAACTACCTGAATGTAAACGGTAGAATGGACGTGTCCGGATCAATGACGGTGACTGGAAACTGCTCGATGAATAATGTATCTGCGGGTGCGTTGACAACTATGGGCACAACTACCATCAATACGACGGGATCAGCCACGACCATGATTGGAAGTGCAACGTCGGCGACTACGATTAGTGGTGTACTCAATGCATCGAATGTATCTACCACTGTGTTAAACGCGACAAATGCTTTTATCGGAACAAAAACAATCGATCCAACGTTCAATTATGGACCTAGTTTTGTCGACGCCAATACGAAGGTGTCTGGAAATGAATTCTCGGTTACAGTTATTAACGACTTTTCGTATAAGTATTCTAATACACCCATACCCATGGATCTATTCAATAAAGGATCAAGGTTTCAAGTCACAATTACTGCACGCGGACCTCAAGGTTCATGGATCTCTGTACTTAGTCAAAATGGTGGTTCCGACCTAATATACTTAACTAGTGTGATGACTACCTATAGGAAAGTATTGACTGTGAATTCTGTTCCGTCATCAGGAAATATGATTATTTATGGGAACGGAACGATAACATGGTCGACCATCATGTTTGAACCTTATTCCTTGAGTGTAAACGGGGGAGTGGACGTATCCGGAACACTGACCGTATCAGGTCCCGCAACAGTGACGTCACTCAAGACGAAAGAATACACATCCAACCTCTTTAATTATGCACCTACGTTTACGAAAACCCTGGTGGGCGGAACGCTTGCTATTACGAACGGGGTATCCCAATTCACTCTTTCTGGGAACTCTGGCTCCGTCGTCTCTACGGTCCCTGTCCTCTTTCGGGCAAATACCAAATACACCGTTACCTTGACTGCGTACGGTGATTCAAGTACCACGATGTATCTCATCATTGCAGATTCCGGATTTTTATTTATGTTGTCCACCACGTCCACCGCGCAAACCAAGATCCTGACCATGCCTAGCACCGATACGACGTCCATGAGTTTATTTATCTATGGATCGAATACTAAAAAGGTGTCCTGGTCCAACCTGACGATTGAACCGTATTACGACATGACGATCGGGTCCAATACGTTGTCTATTGCGGGCGATGTCAATGTGAGTTCAGGTTCACTTGTGACCGGATGGGCAACCAATCGAATGATTACATCGTCTACGGCGATTACAATGGGTACGACTTCTTCGATAGTCTATGGAAACGGGACCTGGGTCATGGTGGGGCTTACAGGTACGGTGTTGACAAGTAAAAACGAAGGAGTAACATGGACAAGCACTCAGGTGGGTTCTACCACAAGTATCTCTAGAGGGTGTGGGTACCACGTGGCTTTCGATAGATTTGTATTGACCACAAGTGAAAACCCCGGAAAAATCTACACCAGTGGAAATGGAACATCTTGGACCACTCAAACCGACCTGGCAGCCGGTGCAGGTATCAATATGACGACGCTTGGAAACAATATATTTGTAGGCGTCACTAGCAACAATGCAATCTTTCGAAGTACAACCGGGACTAGTTGGGTATCGACTACTGTTACGGGAGCATGGTATAGTGTAACCTATGGAAACAGTATTTTTGTCGCTTGTGGTACAAATAAAATTGCAAAAGGAAATGCGGAAGGAGATGCGTGGACCCCAATTGCATTTGACGGATCATGGAAATCCATCGCTTATGGAAACGGTATCTATATGATAGGTGATTCGCTGAATGGATCGATTGCCACCAGTAGAGATGCCACCAACTGGACGATAGTAAATAAATTCGGCGTTGTGTTGAATACTCTCATCTATGATGATAATGCATGGTTTGCAGGAACTAGTACAAACACCTACATCAGCTATAACAACGGACTAAGCTGGACTGACACTGGCGTGGGTGGAATGTATGTGATGGCGTCTGGAAATGGAAAAATATTAGGAGGGTATCAAGATTATCAAACGTTCCTTACGAAACGTACAGCAAGAACGGATGGAACCACGATTACTTCCGATACGATCACGATTGGCGGTGAAGGAACTTCCCTGAATATTGTATCCGATAATCTGAATGTGAGTACGGGTAACCCAACCACCCTGTTTACGTATACTTCATCCTCCTCATCGCTTGCTTCTAGATATGGCGCATACGGAAACGGTATATTTGTTGTTTCTGATGATAGCTCAGGTACCCATAAAGTTTTGAAAACAACGGATGGATTAACTGCTACATTCTATACACCTCCATCTACAACTACACTGAGAGGTTTAGCGTATGGATTGATTAACGGTGTAGGTACATTCGTACTATCATCCTATGCTGTACCAAGCCGCGTATGGTTAAGTACAGATGGACAAACATGGACAGGGCCAACAGCAACTACACTAAATTCCGTACATACGATTGCCTATGGAAATGGAGTTTTTATAGCGGGTTGTATAACTGACACCACTACCACCAATGTTGGCGTCTCAACAAATGGAACAACATGGACGAGTACTCAAACGGTTTCAAATACATTGGGTATTAATAAAATGGCATTTGGTGCCATGACTACTGGGGTCAATGTCTTTCTTGGGTTGCATACAAACTTTCTATGCAGATCCGTTAACAATGGATCATCTTGGACTACTATTTCTATACCGAATGGAGCATGGACTTACTGTGAATTTGGGAACGATGTCTTTATCGCGGTGGGGAATGAAGCGGATTCAAAAATATCCATCAGTAGGGATGGAGGCTTAACATGGTCTCCTACAATTACATTTGGATTAAAATTGTCGAACGCGATTTATGTCGACAACACATGGTATATCGGTTCTATGACTGGATTTACACTGATCAGTAAAGACAATGCTCTAACCTGGGAAAAAAAAAACACGGGGTTCAATACCTTCTTATTCGTGTATGGCAATGATAAGCTTCTGTCGTACACGGCGGATAGCTTAACCCTTGTGAATGCCAAATCAAGAAGATCTGACGGCACGAATATCACAGCAGATACGATCACGCTTGGGCGAGAAGGATCCACACTGAATGTAGGGGATAGTCTCAATGTAGGAGGTAGATTGAATGCAACTTCGATAAGCACGACTAGTCTGACACACTATTTTATGTATGATCTTGTTTTTAGTGATTTGTATGGTAATTATATAAATGGTACATTTGGGGCTGTCACGGTCTATGCATTGCCTCTCACACAATATAACTCCAATTGGCCAATTACACGTGAAACAGGATTTGCTTCGGGTTTTAAAGTCCCTGTCTCAGGACTGTATAGTTTAACCTTTATTTTTGGTAGTGGCCTATTTGCTGATTTTGGCATCTCTAAAAATCTGACGGATAGTAATTACGGTAATACCTCAATTGACGCAACTAATTTTACAAGAAATGTCATTGCAGCTTCTAGTGTTAACGGTACTACCGTAACTCTAACAGTGACTACCATTTTAAAAAGTACAGACTACTTACGATTATGGATCAATTATTGGAATGGGGTCGCGTTTGGCACGGCTCCTTCTCGACTTCTGACACGTAACTTCTTTACTGCAATTTTACTTCAATCCATTTAAACAATTCGTTTAAACAAGCATGGATTAAACCTTATTTATACTATATGTTTCTCACCTTAGAAAACGCCGAACTTGTAGAGGATGTGTATATTTGGAGATTTCCAAAAATGAAATACACCGCTTGTGTCAAGTCCATTGCAATCCCGGATACGTATTTTTCGATGAACGTATGGATCAAAGAGAACAGTTTTCTAGAAAAGGTACTGGACACCAGTAATCCATTTGAGACATTGCCAGTTGAGCTTGAAGGAGACATGTTTAGAGTCAGATTTATCAAGTTTGGTCCAGATCAGGGTCCTATCTTACCCTCTGAAGTTACGATTGAACTCACCGAACTATAAACCAACCTCACACACATATGTGTGGGTTTGCATCGTTTTTAAATATCATTTTTATCTAATGGCTCAGACCGAGCTTAATCGTGTATACGTACAAGCCGTGGACGCGACCGGGGCAAGTTTAAACGTCCTTTCGCTCGGGACCAAATCCTTAACCTCCAAGGTTTTGATTGGTGGCGTAGGGACTTCCAACATCGTCACGGTCGAACAGTCTGGGATCACCATGGCGGGTCCGACGACGTTTACCACTGGTCTATCCACCGCTGTCTTGACTGCAACGGGAAACACGACGTTGATCAATACGTCCATGGCCAACCTAGGGGTCACGGGCAATGCCTCCATCGCGAATGCGTCGATCAATATCTTGACCGTCGTCGGCCGGTCCATCCTGCAAAACGTGTCCACATCCAATCTAGGGGTCACCGGCAATGCAAGCCTGGTCTCGGCCGCAATCAACACCTTGTCCGTCGTCGGCCAGTCTACACTCTTCAACGTGTCCACCACGGCCTTGACGGTGGCCAACAACATGAATGTGGGCGGAAACGTAAGTATCACTGGAAACGTGAGCATGGGAACCCTGCTTGTAAGTACACTCGTCTCAACAAATGCGTCGATCAATGGAACAGTCAACGTTGCGGGGGCAACCTCCCTGCAGGCCCTCACGGTGGCTGGTGCTGCGAATTTTTACAATCCCGTCAATGTGCAGGGAAGCCAATCGTTGACCGTCACGGGGAATACAGCCATCACGGGGACACTGGGGGTGACAGGGCAAACGAACCTGGGAACAACAGGGACCGGGGCACTCAGTGTAGTGGGTGCGACCACGATCAATACAACGGGATCAGCCACGACCACGATTGGAAGCGCAACCTCGGCGACGAGTGTGGGAGGCACGCTGGGAGTGACAGGACAAACGACCCTTGCCGCAACGGGTACAGGCGCACTCACTGTAGTGGGTGCGACCATTGTCAATACAACCGGATCAGCCACGACCACGATTGGAAGCGGGACATCGGCTACGAGTGTTGGAGGCACGCTGGGAGTGACAGGTCTGTTTACGGCAGCAAACTCGTCCATCACGGGTAACGGGACAGTGGGAGGCACGCTGGGAGTGACAGGACAAACCACTCTACAGAATGCATCTGTCACAGGAACCTTGGCCGTAAGAGGAAACTGCTCCCTGAATGGCTTGATGGTAGCAGGTGCGACCACGATCAATACAACGGGCTCAGCAACGACCACGATTGGAAGCGTCTCGTCGGCGACTACGGTAGGAGGGACACTTGGTGTGACGGGACAGACCACTCTACAGAATGCATCGGTCACAGGAAACTTGTCCGTCACAGGAAGTTTCTCTATGAATGCGTTGACAACTACGGGCGCAACCCAAATCAATACAACTGGATCCGATACGACCACGATCGGAAGTGGCACGTCGGCGACGAGTGTGGGAGGGACACTGGGCGTGACGGGTCAAACCACGCTACAGAATACATCGGTCACCGGAACCTTGGCTGTAATAGGAAACTGCTCCATGAATAATGTCTATGTGGCTGCATTGTCAGTCGGGAATATATTGGGAGGTACAGGATCAACTCTAAATATCATTCCTTCTACTGGAAACACAACCATTCGTATCGGTCCAACCAATTACGTAGGAAACGCAGCCAATAACACAACGTTCAATGCAGAAACATCTCGACATACAATTGATTTTTCTGGATACAGAGATGTAGGAGATCCAAGAATAGGCGCGAGAATTGGCGTGATCAACAAACAAACCTATGGTCAATCAGGTCTGCAAAATCTAACTCAAAGTACTGATATGTTTTTTTCTACTTATCCACCGAATTCAGCCGGCATATTAGTGGCTGACGGCTCGATCGAGAGAATGCGGATTACGGATGCAGGGAACGTTGGGATCGGAACGACTACACCAACCAATCTACTCGAAGTAAATGGGAAAACAAAATTAGGTGCTTGGTTTATGTATCGACCGTCTGATCAATTAAGCACTTGTCTAGGTACTATAAGTGAAAATGTTCACAATAAGTTCGCGTTACATCAAAATACGGATGGTTCGACCAGTGGACTTACTGTGTTAAATAGTGCAGGTTCCATCAATTTCAATATTTTAGATTCAGCGAAAATGACCTTAGCCAATAACGGATATTTAGGGATTGGGACTGCTCCATCTTTTCCTT
>Ga0209230_10000532_pt1 | contig 14891 bp, 10 predicted proteins | sample LakOntMetagenome_FD_187467 | JGI IMG/M metagenome (GOLD analysis project Ga0209230, IMG submission 187467) | Freshwater and sediment microbial communities from Lake Ontario - Sta 18 epilimnion Metagenome (SPAdes) (version 2) | ecosystem: Environmental > Aquatic > Freshwater > Lentic | place... | reverse complement strand
CAAGTATGTATTTTCGTCCGAAGTATCTTGCAAATATACATTATACTATTGATAAAAAGCATTTTTTGAAATACATGTTAGTTAGAATGGTTTTTAGGAAATATGTTGCAAGGTGGCTAATCCAAATTAAGCTTAAGCTAATTGAGCGTCGATTTGCTAGGAAAGTACAATTTCTCACTATGATCTCAATATTAAAGAATAAACTTGCACTGGAGTATTAAGCATTTCATTTATTTTTATTTTGTGTATGGGTTTATAATTAAATTGGATAACGAATAATGACAATACCTGAGAAGCCTGTACCACCAGTATAACTACTAGATTGACCAAATGCACCACCACCACCACTACCATAATATGTAGCATTACCACCATTAGTATTTAAAGCTCCAGGAGCACTACCACCTCCACCTAAACCACCTGATATAGTTGAACCTGGTACCACACCACCACCACCACCTGCATAATATGTGGCTGTTCCTGATATAGAAAGTTGCAAACCATTACCACCAGGACCATTTGCATTTCCAACACTTCCAGCACCACCGCCACCGGCACCTCTACTTCCACTTGGAGGGGTTCCTCCGTTATTACCTTGACCCGTTGTTCCTGTTCCACCTGCTGTTGCTGGATGTGAGCCACCACCACCAGAACCACCAGAACCACCTATACTATAACTACCACCAGCACCTCCACCAGTAGCAATTAATGTACTAAATGTAGAATTTCCTCCATTAGTAGAACCGCCGCCACCAGCACCAATTACTATATTATAATTTCCTGGAATAATTAAAAAATTTGAGTTGTATATTAAACCGCCTCCACCACCTCCTCCTGATTCATAACCAGAACTATTACCATTACCACCTCCACCACCACCTGCAATTAAAAGTGTTTCTACACTTCCTCCTGAATAAACGGAAAATGTAGCGCTGCTAGTAAATATATGAATACGATATCCATTCAAATCTGTAGTTGTATTCCCCCCTAAAGCAGATACACATCCGATTGATATCCATCCAAATTGATTATAAAACTGCAATTTTCCTGTGTCCATATTAAATCTCATCATACCAGGAACAGCTACTGAAGGTAATTGAGCAGTTGTTCCTGCAGGAATAATCATTGCTCCAGTATCATTTATATCAAGTTTAGCTCGAGGTGTTATGGTTCCTATTCCCACATAACCATTAACAAACATATTTCCTGTTGGTCTTTCTATTTTCCAAAGATTTCCACCACCTTGGTAATCATATACAACAAGCCCTGTTCCACTAATATCATCTAATCCTAATATTGCTGTATTTCCTCCTAATCCAGCAGCTGTCATTGATTTCCATTTTAAACGGGTTGATGGATAACTTTCTCCTACATTTCTTTCATCATAACCTCCTGTTAATAAAGTTCTACCTGATATTATAACATCACCACTTACATCAAATTTTGCTCGTGGTGTTATGGTTCCTATTCCCATATTACCAGATGCATCTATTCTCATCCTCTCACTTCCACCAGTAACAAAACCTAATGTATCATTACCTGGTCGATAGAAACCTGTATTAGTATCTGCACTAAAAGTAAATATTGGTGCTGTTACAGTGCCATCCCTTAAGTATACATTACCACTTACATCTAGAGCTGCTTGCGGCGCACTTGTCCCAATACCAATAGTAGTAGTAACAACTAGACCACCAGCAGGAATAGGATAGCCAATACCTATATTTCCCGCCATATAAAAAAGGTTGTTTGAAAGGTCTTTTTCCCAATAATCAGCATCCCTTTTCCAAGTTGGATATGGATTGATATTAGAATAGGAACTTGCCTTGACATAAAACTTTGGTGTTGCCATTATTAATAATTAAAAGATAATTATTAATTAGATTAAGGCTTATAAATGGGTAAATGAAGTAGATAAGGTTAATATAGTAAAATGTATGTAATAGTATTAGTTATTCATTATCATATCCGTAAGATTAGATAATCTTGGTTTATTTTCTCGATTAATACATTGATTCATATATTTTTTAGAACCAATAATGATACAATGTTTTTTAGCTCTACTTATTGCTGTATATATTAAATTTCTGTTAACAAAATTTCCTGCGGAAGAAGAAAGTAGTAAAACTACGGTATCTTTTTCTGAACCTTGTGATTTATGAACCGTTATAATGTACGAAAATTCTAGCATGTTTGTTTCCATATCGCAATAGCTATGGATATTTTCATTATCAAACTTAACTTTGACTATATTTATATCTTTATTTACTTGTTTATCTAATATAATCTCTGTAGTTTTTGTAGCGATATTGTCTATAACTCTACCACACATACCATTATATAAAGTATTATCTGAATCATAATGATTTTTTGTTTGCATTACATAATCTCCCTTCATAAAATAAGACGCGGTATTGCCTGTAATTAGCTTTCTTACTTTTGGTTGTAATTCATTCTTAGTTTTATTTAAAGGTGTAATAATCATAATATCATCAAATGTTTTATGTATTGCGAGTATCTTGAATAATTCAGATTCTATTTTTTCATTAGATGTATCAATAAAAGTAAAAGAAGTATTATCATATTTGTGTATACTTAATCCCTTACGAATATCGTGTATATTGTCTTTTAATAGAGATTGATTACTTTGTCTATATACTTGTTTTAATTCCACTTTTGGTATAACATCACAATTAATTAATTGATTTAATACATCGCCACGATCAATGGAAGGTAGTTGCGCAGTATCACCAACAATAACTATATGTGAGTATATTGATATTTTCGTAAGAAAATTGCAAAATGTTTGTGCGTCTACCATAGAACATTCATCTATAATAAATAATCCAAACAATGTATCTTTTACATAATTAAATTTATGTATTGTGCTTATTTCTATTTTATCATTTACATTTATAGCATTTAAATGAGATAGCATATCTTGAGCTCTTATAACAGCTTTTCCAGTAGGTGCTAATAAAAATATTGGTATATTTTTATGTGTTTTATAAAATGTTGATATAATGTTAGATATTGTATGTGTTTTACCAGTCCCTGGTCCACCTATTAAAATGCTTACTTTTTCAGTCATAGCATTTTTAATTGCATCTTGTTGTTTAGAATTTAAATTAGAGCCACTATAATGTATTTCTTCAATATTACAAGTTATTATGTGTTGTGATAATATTTCATTTATGTTATTACTTGTATTTTTTTCAATTTCATAATTTGACTTTAAGTAAATATAATCATTATATTCGTATATATATCCATATTTTAACATTCTTTTAATAGAATCTTTAAAGTTAACTAAATATGAACGTTGCAAACACATATCACAATTATCATATAATTTACCTTTTTTTAATAAATATAATAACTGCAAATCTATTTCGTCTTCATATGAAACAGTATCTAATTGTTCTGCTAATGGCATTACATCAGTTGATAACAAACAATGAATTTCTGTAAGACAAAAAATATTATTTCTTATTTCCTCTATTGGATTATCCCAATGGTTAACTACTGCTTGTATTTTATTTTCATTCCATATTTTCACATTTAACCCCTCTAAAAAGCACATAAATAGTTTTATTTTACTTTTATTATATTTATTTACTTTTTCTCTATGGTAATGCATAAATGCATCATAATAGGCTGTTTTAATTGTTAAATCCATCATTTTTATATCAGGCCAATCTATAGGTTGTAATTGAAGTATATCAAATGTTTGTATTCCCATTGATTTCAATATATATGGAACAAAGTTTTTACATTTTGTATTTGGATATACTTTATTTAATAATCTTTTTTCTATTTCAATAGGATCTTTTGGATATGATACTATTATGTTTTTTGTACTATACGTATAATTGTTATAACAAAAATTATAAGATTTAGTACAATTACTTGCGGTTAATATATCTCCAGGTTCTGGAAATTTATCACAATTTCCTTTTAATGATACTATATTAATATTATGTTTATGTTGTATATCTAATATTGCATAAAATGATGTTTTATTTAAGGATATATAGTTTACGCATTTTATAGTCCCTTCTATAAACTCATTAGAACTATATTTAGAACTCATTAGAACATTACAACTATATATGTTTATTTCTTTAAATTGTAAAGATTTAGCAAAAAATATAATTTATAAAAACTAATTTGGTGTTGCCATTATTAATAATTAAAAGATAATTATTAATTAGATTAAGGCTTATAAATTTGATTTAGTATAGCTTCCATATTTTAATAAACAATATATTAGTAAATGATCTGTAATAAAGTAACAGTAAAATGTGTACCACCATATAAATTAGTAGCATATTGAGGAACAATGGTACTCCATACAACTGGTACAATTGATTCATTTATGTCCCAAATACCTGTAAATGATATATTACATTGAACAAAATTTGTACCCTCTGATGCACCTAATCTTATGTTACTATTTATTGTATTTGATACTCCATATCCATTATATGGATATAACCATGCTGCATTCATACCTCCAGTTTCAAATCTTACTCCAAAACATACAGTATATAATCCTTTAATAGGAAAAATAAATGAACCTATTGTTTTATTTATTAAATTAGATGCATTAAATCCCATTAAACTTTGCGGAGTAGTTTGTAGAGTAAAATTAGAATCTTTTATAATATAATATTCTGAAAATTGCACAGATTTAGCTATTAACCTATAATGAACACAAAAAAAAGTATTTGTTATTATACTTCCATTTACATGTAATTTTGCTGTTGGATTAGTAATACCAATTCCTACATTACCATTTGCAAGAATGGTCATTCTTTCAGTTGTGACAGTTCCAGACCCATTAGGACGACCTGATACAACAAGTCTTCCTGTTCCATAATTGTAATCTCCATTTGCGTATATACTCCAAGCCGGATCATATCCTGCATCAACATCACCTAAACCTAACTCAATTCCAGATTGAGAGTTAAGTGCTATATCTGATGCACTAACTCTTATTTTCGTATTTAGACCTATGTTTGCAATTTGTAACTTTGTCTGTGGTATACTTGTTCCAATACCTACATTACCATGTTGAAATATTACATTACCACTAGTACCTGTTCTTCTATAAAATGTTAATGAATTGTTATAATCAGACGATCCTCCTCCTCCAGAAAATATATCCCAGTTTACATAATTTGAATTAGAAAGCCTAATTCCAGGCTCAACTATTCCATTTACCCTCAAACCCGTAGTTCCTCCATAAAATAAACCAGAACCATTCACATCTAACTTTGCTTGCGGATTATTTGTACCAATCCCTATATTTCCATTAGCATCTATTCTCATCCGCTCACTTCCACCTGTAACAAAGCCCAATATATCATTACCGGCTCTATAAAAACCAGTATTAAGATCACTACTAAAAGTTAATACTGGACTGCTAACACTACCATCTTTTAACTTTATGTTTCCCGACACATCCACATTACCACTAACATCTCCATACACATTAGGTTTATTTCTAATATAACTTACTGAATTACTGCTTATATCATTCCAATTTACTTGATATTCTGATGATGTTGGTACAGTAAAAGTTAGTTGATTTCCAGGAATATTGAGTGCATTAGCCAGTTCTGGATAATCAGCTCTATTCAATGTTTGACCATCTGCAGGAACAAAGGATGAATCTAATTGTGCGATTCCATCGTAAACAACGACACTACCTACTGGTAGTTCATATGGGGGTGCTCCACTTACATCAGTCCACTTGAGTTTTCCATAAAAGTTGTTTGCTGAAACATCGCCATTTACTTTAACATTTCCCATGACATGCAACTTGGTTTGCGGTGTAAGAGTTCCAATACCAACATTACCACTATCAGCAATTCTAACGACAACATTATTAGAGGCATCGTCACAGAAATCAGCTATGGGTTGAACACCTGTTTGTGTGACACGTAAAGCGGGACCCGTGCCATCATTAGTAATTTCAAGCATTTCTGTAGTGTTAACATTAGTATCTACAACAGTTGTCGTGCCATTGACCATCAGATTGCCTTGAATACGGGTATTGCCAATTACATGCATTTTATATAGAGGTTTATCAGTTCCGACACCGATATTCCCTGTCGCGGTAACATCAGCAAATCGTCCTGTGATCATATTATTGTTACTATCATGGACCATAAGACTACCATCAGTATGTCTAGATAAAAGAGTACCACTGAGATCAATAGTGTTACCTGAGAGATAGAGGTCATTCCAGCGCTTATCTGGAGCACCCAAATCATAGACTAAATTACGGGTAGGTAAGATAGACCCGGAAACATCAAGCCGTGTTACCTGATTAATTGCTCCATTAATAACTAAGTTGTTAAACTTACCATCAAGAGTATTTCCCAAATTATCAGCTATTTTAATACCACCATTAGCTTCTTTTGATATGAGAGTACCACCCAGGTCGATGGTGTTACCAGATAAATAGATATCACGCCAACGTTTTGTAGTAGAACCTAAATCATAATTCAAAGACACAGATGGAGTGACGTGACCTAATACTTGAACATTACCAGATATATCAACTTTAGATTGTGGTCTATTGGTACCGATACCTATATTACCAGATAAATCAAACCGAAGCTTCTTGTATAAACTATAATCAGTCATTAATTATTATACTAATAGTGATAATAAATGTTTAATTTATACTAATATAAATCAAATACATAAATTAATATTATGGAAAGACATTATAAAGCAGTTATAAGATAAGCCATGAATATATTACCGTCATCAATTGCATTGTATTTTGGTGTATCTCCTTGACCAGAACCATAAACTTCAACATAATCAGATGTCAATAATTCAGTTATTGCTGTTGCTTGTATAGAAGGATAAATTTGTCCTGATGCTGCAGCAGATGCAATACTTCCAAAACCAAGTTTCTTTTCATAACTAAATGTGTCACTTACATCTGTATTTATTGCATTTTTTGTTATTACTATATATTGATATCTAACTTCACTTACCCTTGCAATACTATAAGATGCATAAATATAATACAATCCATTGACAACAGGAACAAGTCTTTTTGTAGATGTGTTGTATAAATTAAATCTATTAAAGCTAGGTGTTAGATTATAGTTAATTTTGGTACTATTGCCCCATGATAAAATAGTTTGTGCTGTATCACTTCTCACGTAAAATGAAGGCACATCTGTCTTTATAATTCCAGAAATATGTAATTTTGTTTGTGGATTATTTGTACCAATACCAACATTACCTCCATATGCATTTAAGCATATGGAGCGTTTTATAGTATTATCAAGATTAAAGGCTTCTATTGATAAAAATGTTCCATTAAATGTTTGAAATGCTGCCGTTGTATTGTTTGTAGATGATGTTACTCTTAATGAACCGTCATAAACTTCTAATTTACCTTGTGGTGTTATTGTTCCAATACCAATATTTCCCGTTGAAAAAATATTAGCTCCACTAATATTACCTATAGTACTTGTACTAATATCTGTTCTCATAAATTTGTCACTATTTAATCCATCTAACAAATCTGCATTTAAATTAGTCACAAGAGTGCTCGAAGTTACTGTCAAAGGTGCAGTTCCCGATACTACACTACTCTTAAATGTTGACCCTTCAATTGTTCCCTGAGTCCCACTAAATACCTCACTATTATTAGATGCATCTTTCAGGAATGTTAAATTACCTGTTGAATCGTCATATCCAAAGAACCCTATTTTACTAGTACCATACTTAAATTCAATACCTTTGTCTTTAGTATTAAAAATATTACTACCTAATGTTATAATAGGATCTTGAACGGTAACTGTGGTAGAGTTAATTGTTGTAGTTGTACCACTAACTGTCAAATTACCTTCAGCAATTATATTATTTGCACGTAAATTAACCATATTACTATTACTATCATGGACCATTAAACTACCATCAGTATGTCTAGATAAAAGAGTTCCACTAAGGTCAATGGTATTACCTGATAAATAGAGATCATTCCAACGTTTATCCGGTGAACCAAGATCATATATCAGAGTAGTAGAAGGAAGAATATTAGCATTAATGATGGGATTACCGGATACATCAAACTTTATCTTTCGATTGAATGAAAAATCGTTCATAGTTATATTATTAAAAGATAATAATATAAGTTAACTTGTTTTAACTAATTTATTTATAACACTTTCTTTTCCACAAGGTATTTCTCTAAAAAAGAAACCATTTCATTTGAAATTGGTTCAGGTTTAGTTCTTTCAAGAAGAGTAACAACACACATTCGGATCCATGTTTTTTCAGGATATGACAGATTATATACTTTATCAAGATATTTGTCTCCACGTGGCCAAGTATTTTTTTCTAATTCATTAAGAGTTGTTCGTAGGTTTTCATCTTCAATGTAGTGAGCGAGCTCAGGAAAAGATGTTATAAATTTATCACGTGAGATAATATCTTTGGTACGCTTTTGTGTTTCCTCAATCGCAATTACCTTTTGACGTAAAACCTGATGTTGTGAGGGTAAAGAATAAATTTTAGAATAAGCTCGATTTATATTTTTAATACATTGAATGGGTTGTATCTTTTTAATGTGTTGTAAACGTTGTAAATGAGATAGAATCATTGTTTATAATTATAATGTTATGATTTCTTTTTAGGTATATTTAGTTTATAATTAAATTTTTAATCCCACATATAAAATATCTTGATTAAGAAAATTAGGTAAATGACATTGTGCCTGTACCACTTGTAATTTTATATGTATTTAAACCATTAGTATTTGTGGTTGTGACAATTAGACCTGCTGAAAATAATGCATTTGATGATGTTGTTATAATAATTATTCCACTACCACCAGCAGCACCAACACCGACACCTCCATCACCAGCTCCTCCACCACCACCACCTGTATTTGCAGTTCCAGCAGTTCCAGATCCGCTTGGATTACCACCTTTACCACCACCACCGAGACCGCCACTTGCACCATTTGTAGTCCATCCTCCACCACCCCCACCACCTGCATAATAAGTCCCAAGGTATGCAACTCCTATCCCACCAACCCCACCTGTAGCACTTGTTGAACCACTTCCCGTTGCATTTGATCCCGCAGCTCCTGCTCCACCACCACCTCCACCAGCACCTGCTGTACCATTGCTTACACTATTACCACCATTAAAACCTGAACCATTACCACTACCTCCAGTACCAGCCTGATTTCCTCCTCCTGCTCCACCACCATTACCATTAGTTGCTCGTCCTGCTCTACCACTTGTCGTATTCGAGTTATAACCTATACCAGCACCACCACCTCCTCCTGCAACTATGGTACCAAAAGTGGTGTCATTGCCGTCATTTCCTAATGAGGTCGAGGTACCTGAGTTTGCTCCTCCTGCTCCGATAATTACACTATATGAATTACCAGTATAAACAACATAGTTTAGTCGTAATATAAACCCACCAGCACCACCACCACCACCATGAGATGCACTACCGCTACCACCACCACCAACCACAAGAATATCTGCAATAAAATTAGCTAATGCTAGGGTTTGCCAACCCAAAATATTATAAAATTCCAACCTATTTGTAGTAGTATTTAGTCTCAACATACCAAGAACAGGTGCGCTTGGTAATTGCGCAGTTGTTCCTGCAGGAATAATCATTGCCCCGGTATCATTCACGTCAAGTTTTGCTCGTGGATTTGCAATACCAATTCCTACATTACCGCCTATTGGATTTAATATTAAATTTTGTGCATTATCAACACTATTATAAAAATCACTTGATTGAATTGCACATGCAGATCCAGTTCCTCCGGTATAATATGCACCAAGATGTAAACGTTGACTACCTGTTGTGGTAGAAATAGTTAAACTTGATCCAATTGGATTAGATGTCATGGATTCATAGCTAGTTGTTCCTAATACATGCAACTTTGTTATTGGATTTATTGTCCCAATACCAATATTCCCTGTCGTGCTTGTATTTGTATCTGTTCTCATAAATTTGGTATTATCTAATCCATCTAACAGATCTGCATTCAGATTAGTAACAAGGGTACTTGAAGTTACTGTTAAAGGTGCTGTTCCATTGGCTATATTGGATATTAATCGTGTTCCTGTTATTGTACTGCTTGAGGTTATAGTTCCAGTACTACTTGTACTAATATCAGTTCTCATAAATTGACTTGGATTTAATCCCTCTAACAGATCTGCATTTAGATTCGTAACCAAAGTACTTGATGTAACAGTTAATGGTGCTGTACCATTTAAGATAGTACTCTTAAAAGTTAATCCTTCTATTGTCCCTTGAGTACCACTGAATACCTCACTGGTATTGGTTGCATCTTTTAAGAATGTTAAATTACCAGTTGAATCATCATATCCAAAGAAACCTATTTTACTAGCACCATATTTGAATTCAATACCTTTGTCTTTGGTATTAGTAATATCACTACCTAATGTTATTATAGGATCTTGAACAGTAACTGTTGTAGAGTTAATTGTGGTAGTGGTTCCACTAACAGTCAAATTTTGACATTGAATATTATTGGATGTAACATTACCCGTGGCACTAACATTACCGGAAACATCGATATCTCCGAAACGACCTATTACTCGATTACTTGAAACGTCAGTAAATGCGACACTACCATCTACATGTTTTCGGATGACGGTGCCACTCAAGTCAATATGATCCATAGTAACCCCTAATATCTTTCCCTGTACGTCATGTACCATCATATTACCGTTAGTATGACGACTTATTCGGGTGCCACTTATGTCAATTGTATTACCGGATAAATAAATATCACGCCAGCGTTTATCAGGAGTACCCAAGTCATAGACTAAATTACTACTAGGTATAAGATTTCCTATAATAGTACCTGCTATTATAGCATTCCCATTAATAGTAGCATTTCCACTAATATCCAAATTATTAAATTTACCATCAAGAGTATTACCGGAACTATCTGCTATTTTTATACCCCCACTTATTTCTTTTTGTATCAAAGTACCACCTAAATCAATAGTATTACCAGATAGATATATATCGCGCCACCGTTTAGTGGATGAACCTATATCATGAGTAATATTTTGAGTAGGAAGAAGATTACCTGATATATCAACATTACCATGGATATTTAACTTTGCTTGAGGTTTATTAGTACCAATACCAACATTACCAGATGAATCAAACCTAATTAATTTAACAAAACCATAATCCATAATTATTATACTAGTTATAATTTAAAATTATATCATATTCTTATATCATTGTTTATTAATTAAGTATATTCAATTAATAAATAATTTATATTTTTATAATAACGATTAATTTTTAAAGCATAATCCTCCTCTAAGAGTGTAACCAGATCCACATTCCATAGTAGGAGGAACTTGGCTCTTAGCTTGAATTGACTTGCAAAATAAACCATCATCGGTGGAACCAGCGGGACATAGCTCAACACATAAACCACCTCGTATAACATAACCTGGTTGACATTGTGTAATTGGAGGAACCATGTTTTTGGGTTGAACTGATCTGCAAAATAAACCATCGTCAGTAGAACCAGCGGGACATGCTTGTCGGCATAAAGCACCTTGGAGGATATAACCTGATGGACAAGCATTAGCCGGTGGATTTTGTTTCATAGTTTGGCGCTTGGGTTGCATTGATCTACAAAATAAACCATTATCAGTAGAACCTATAGGACATGTTTGTTTACATAAGGCACCTTGGAGGCTATAACCTGAAGGACAAGTTCTTGATGGTGGAATTTGTTTTTTAACTCGATTTAAATTACATAGTATACCATTGTCAGCAAAACCATTAGGGCATGGTTGTACACATAAACCATTTTTTAACGTATAACCTGGTGGACATGCTATTGTAGGTGTAATTGGAATACTGTAATGTTCAACAACATTATTTAAATGGTGTTGAATGCCTCCATTTACAATACAAATATCATTATTATTACCAGTAGCAAAACACATTTCTCCTTTTTCATTTTTACCAATTGGACAAGGTATGTACATTATATATATAACGCAATATAATATTTAAATTTAAAATTAATATAATATTAATATTGTTTACATACCTTACCTTTTAAATTGATCATGTAATAACTTGTCTTTTTATTAATAATTATTGAAAAAAAAAATATCTGGTAACTCCTCAAATATACAAAATAGTAATACTCCAGAAGACACAAGCCTACCAGCTCCCCTTTGTATCTTATCGTCTCAGCTCTCAACTTCTCAGCTCGCAGTTCCCCAAAGCAAAATGGCGACTGTCGCTTCCTTTGCATTCAAGTGCATCGAGAGCCACACCAATACTAATGATATTGTGGATCTAATTGCCAACAAGTTGCACCGAATTGGATTTAATGATGGTATCAAGGATGACATTGAAAAGCGGAAAAGCCTCTTTGAGAACATCTTTTTTGAATACGAGGGTAATCGGTTGACTGCTCTCTATGAGAAGTATCCTGATATGGAAATCTATATTGACGAATACTATGAATGGACGACGATTATATTTCATTTGACCAAGACTCGCTTTATTCTGTGCCATGAATATATGGAAACATTTATGGATCATAATATCCTTGTCGAAGGCGATATTTCCTCAACCAACGAAATCGATATTGAAAGGTTCTATCACTATCAAAGAAATATTGCCATAAACTCTATCAGTGAGTACCTAGAGTCTGGTTTCAACCACATTCCCTTCCAATTTTTGTGCAAGATGATTAACCGTCGTGTCCCTTACAAGCACTTTCAGGGTATCAAGCAGACAGTGGTAAGGAAATGGTTCAATCCTAAAGAGATTTGTAAGTCATTGACTAACATCAATACCATTACGATGATTAAGGAGGAGCTTGAGCAAATGAAGCAGGAAAATTTTTAATTTATTAATCTAAAGTTGAAACTTTATTAAAATTGATCTCGTCTTATGACTCGCCTAATTTATTAGAAAGCGATTAATCGCTTTCTAATAAATTGAACTCGCTTAACAGCTCCTACTCTTTTAAATAAGATCAACTTAGTTGATCTTATTTAAAATTGAACACATTTCCTTTGGAAATATACCCCCTTTTAATTAATAGATTATGTAATAATCTATTAATTAAAATTGAAAAAAGAAATTCTTATTAATTCCCTCACTACACTAACTAGTATCCCTCCAAAAACACCCAGTTACATACCACTTGTAATGGATTCCAACTTTTACAACATGGACCATGCAAAGTTCAACAAGCTAAAGACCGAAGTGGCCATGGTTAAGGAACACAAGTATGAGGCAAACCGCCTTTCTGACAAAATTATCATACACCTTTTCAACGAGTCCTCTAAGATCTCTGACAAGATTGGACTTTTTCAGTTTATGTCACAGTTTGAAAGTTTGTGCATGACTTTGGCAATAACTGAGAAGAAATACTCTTGGGCTATTATTGAACGTATGTGTGATAACTGGATGTCCTTTCTCGAGTTAAATCCGGATTATGTTCCAGCAATGTCGTTTATTGAGTTTAACCCAAAGTACATTCCGATAATGGATGGTGAAATTCACCGGGCACTGGCCATTATTTGGGAACATGGTGTTGTTTCCTGCTGCATTGACCCAAACAACGAGAACAATCATGATAACAAAAACCGGATTCGCGAGTACATGTACAATATTGTGCATTGTTAAGCGGTCTGGATATTGACTTTCTTTATTAGCTTCGTTGATAAAACTTATTTTAGATTGCTTTATCTTATAAAAATTGATCTTACCTATCGGTTCGCCTAATTTAAAATTGAAAAAAAAAATACCTGGTAACTCCTTTAATACACCGAATAGTACTACTCCAGAACACACAAACTACCCTTTGTGTCTTCCCAGCTTCTCAGCTCTCAGCCTTCCAGCTTTCAGCCTTCCAGCCTTCCACCATGCCTTCCTTCTTCAATTCGGAGAACCTCTTCATCTGCCCTGATTCCGACTTGGAGCAGATGCTGATCAATGTGACCATGGTCCAGAAGCACAAGGCTGAGGCTAACCGTCTCGACCACGAGCTGACGAAGCATCTTACTAAGGAGATGGTAAACTTTGTGAAGACCTCAAAGTTTATGGAGTCCTCCAAGTACTCCAGCAAGCCCATCAACGACCTGATGGAGAAGTTTGGGATCATTTGCCAGGAGATCGCCGAGTCAGAAAAGCATACCTGCTGGTTCCTGATTCAGAAGATGTGCTCGGCTTGGATTAACTTCCTCAAGTCCAACCCAAGCTACACTCCGAAAATGGATGGTTGCACTCACAAGGTGCTGGTGATCATCTATGAGATTGGCGTATTGTCATGCTGTATTGAGCAGTATGATGACGAGACCAAGGAACACTGTGCCTCGTTTCGGCTGCTGATGCAGCGGATTTCGAATGCCAAGTGCTTTTGATTCGGATGTCGATCTTTCTTTTATCAGCCTTGTGTTGATAAAAATTTATTTTAGATTTGCTATTGCTTTAGCATCTTTATTTAAAAATTGATCTCGACTTACATCTCGCCTAATTTTATATTTAATCAACTTTGTTGATTAAATATAAAATTGAACACATTTCCTTTGGAAATATGCCCTCTTTATTATTTGTTAAGTTTACTTAACAAATAATAAATTGATCTCGACTTACGTCTCACCTAATTTTATATTTAATCAACAAAGTTGATTAAATATAAAATTGAACACATTTCCTTTGGAAATATGCCCTCTTTATTATTTGTTAAGTAAACTTAACAAATAATAAATTGATCTTGACTTATGTCTCGCCTAATTTTATATTTAATCAACTTTGTTGATTAAATATAAAATTGAACACATTTCCTTTGGAAATATGCC
>Ga0209230_10000529_pt1 | contig 14934 bp, 19 predicted proteins | sample LakOntMetagenome_FD_187467 | JGI IMG/M metagenome (GOLD analysis project Ga0209230, IMG submission 187467) | Freshwater and sediment microbial communities from Lake Ontario - Sta 18 epilimnion Metagenome (SPAdes) (version 2) | ecosystem: Environmental > Aquatic > Freshwater > Lentic | place... | reverse complement strand
GTTGGTGTATCGATATTGATAATCTCTAGTGGCATTTTTCTCCCTTTCAGCCCTAACTCTAGCATACCCCCGGGGGTATGCTAGAAAAGGGAGCTGGAGCTGCCGGGAATCAAGCCAAGAGAGATTCAGGCTCCAGGCACTCTGAAATACAGCTGGGATCTATCACTTCTCCTGCTTTAACCTGAATGTTGAGCTGAATGGAATCTGGGCCAGGAAGTATCTGCATAGCTTCAACCTTCTGATATTCATCAGTTGAACAAGCGCAATTTCCATCAGCGCATCCCTGGATTGTTTCTAAGACCGCATTTTTATCTGTGACATTCTCAAGATTTACTATGAGTGACGTTCCTAATTGCTCTGACTTGATTTCCATCGATAGCCCCTTTTCTCGAAGTATATAGGAACCGCCACGCAGGATCAGGACTCCTAGATAGGGACAGCACTAAAATATCAACTGAATTCGGGTCTATGCTAAATATTTTATTGGAACAGGTTAAATCGCTATGAATAAGAAGCTTAAGGATCTGCTGATAACAGGCATTGCCACATTGCTCGGACTTTTGGCGATAGTCGCGGGGGAAGCCGATGATTCTCCCGGTCTTCAAGGGTTGGGGTTGCTTTTAATTTTTAGCTTTTTATATTTACGGATTCGACGAAAAAGAATAAGAGGAGCCAGAGGTACAATTAAGCCATGATGGCAAAGAGAAAGAGTGCTCTGCGAGACTTTCTGGATAATGAATCCAGTAGTGGCATTGTTATCTTGGTCGCCGCTGCCTTAGGGCTTCTTGTGGCTAACTCGCCTATATCTACGACTTATTTCGAGACTCTGGATATTCAAATTGATCTTGGACAAGGAGCGCTTTCTCTGTCGCTAACAGTTCAGAAGGTTATTAATTACGTTTTGATGACCTTGTTCTTTTTTGTAGTGGGACTCGAGATCAAGCGCGAACTAACTTCAGGCCATCTTGCTTCTGTGAAGAAGGCGCTGATGCCCTTTATTGCAGCAGTTGGTGGCATGGCGGTACCCGCACTTATTTACTTAGCAATTGCTGGTCGTACAGATGCAGGTGGCTGGGGTGTACCGGTTGCTACCGATATTGCCTTAGCAGTTGGACTGCTTGCAATGATCGGAACTTCAGCGCCAGAATCGCTACGTTCTTTCTTGCTTGCACTTGCTGTCATTGATGACATCGGCGCAATTTTGATTATCGCCTTTGTCTATTCAGCAGGAGTGGCCTATTCGTGGCTTCTTGCAAGCACGATTGTGATTTTGTGGATTTTATTCCTCAAGAAAGTCGGCGTGCTTTCGACCACTGTTTATTTTGTCGCCGGAGCGTTGCTCTGGTTTGCTCTTTACAAGACTGGTGTGCACCCAACTCTTGCCGGAGTGATTTTGGGACTTCTAACTCCAAATATTCCACGCGATGAATCTGTCACCGTGATTGAATGGCTCGAGCATAAGTTGCATCCGATGAGTTCATTTATTGTTGTGCCGATTTTTGCCTTTGCCAATACTGGCGTGAAGATCACTTCTGACACCATCGAGACCGCTCTTTCATCTGTGGTTGCATGGGGAATCTTCTTCGGCCTCGTAGTTGGAAAGCCTGTCGGAATATTGGTGTCTTCTGTGGCTGCCGATAGATTGAAAGTTGCCGATTTACCCACAGGGGCGAATAAGCGCCTCATTGCTGCAACCGGCAGCGCTGCTGGAATCGGATTTACTGTCTCGATATTCATCGCTCACCTGGCCTTTGATAACCGTCAGACCGAAGAGATAGCGATTCTTGCAATCATTGTGGCATCAATTGTCAGCGCGCTGATTTCTGTATTTGCCTTCAAGAAAGCCTGAATATATTCTTCTCGCGTTAAGGGGAGTACCTCGTTCGGCACCTTCGTCAATACGGATAGAAATATCCCGGAGTTGCGACCACACCAGTGGTTGAGGGAGACCTTGGCGGTTGGCCAACTGTCCCTCTTAACGAATAGGTATTTATCATGAATGTAACCCTTACAACGTGGCTTGTAGTTATCGCCGCAATTCTTATTCTTATCGTCATTGATTTACTGACGATTAGTCGAAAGCCGCACGATGTTCTCTTTAAAGAGGCTGCCGGTTGGTCGATCTTCTACATAGCCATCGCAGTCGGATTCGGTATCTGGGTCTGGCAGAGCGCTGGCTCGGTATATGGCACTGAGTACTTTGCTGCTTACTTGGTAGAGAAATCACTCTCAGTAGATAACTTATTTGTCTTCATTATCATCTTGGCACAATTTAAAGTTCCTTCGATTTATCACCAGAAGGTCCTTCTGATTGGTGTACTTCTAGCACTCGTGCTTCGCGGTGGATTTATCGCAGTTGGTGCTGCAGCACTTGCAGCTTTCAGTTTCACATTCGTCGTTTTCGGGGCAATTCTAATTTGGACTGGTGTTGGACTCTTTAAGCACTGGGATGAGGATCCTTCGCCAGAAGATAATTTCCTTGTTCGCCGAATCAAAAAGTCAGTTCCTATGACAGATGAATACGTGGGTTCCAAAGTCTTTACAAAGATTAACGGCAAGCGCATCGCAACCCCGATGCTAACTGTCCTGATTGCAGTGGCATCGACAGATTTGCTCTTTGCTCTTGACTCAATTCCAGCAACATTTGGTGTAACTGAAGAACCATTCTTGGTCTTTGCTGCAAATGCATTTGCCCTCCTTGGATTGCGTGCCTTGTACTTCCTGCTTAAGGGTCTACTCGACAAGCTCATCTATCTATCACTTGGTCTATCGGTCATTCTGATGTTTATCGGTACCAAGTTGATTCTGACCTACCTCCACGAGACTTGGTACTCAATCCCCAAGATTCCAACTCTGATGAGCCTTGCCGTTATTGCTCTCATTCTCATCGTCTCAACTGTTGCAAGTCTTATTAAGTCCAAGAACGACCCAACAGCGGTGGCTCACGCAGGTCGCGTGACAGCTAGCGATGATGAAAAAGGCGAATAGCTGGCGTAATCGCGCTTGAAATCACCCCTAGTTATCCAAGGTAGGAAAGATTTTCCGGGAATTGCTAGGCTCCGATTCTGCATTTCTTTCGGCATGCATTTTCAGTGAATATTTAGAGTAAGCATCTACAGTAATAAGGAGATCTCAATGTCAGATCAAGGCGGCAAGTGCCCAGTTGCACACGGTGCGGTTACTACTTCAGAAGTTCCAAATGTAAAGAAGTGGTGGCCAAAGGCGCTCAACCTCGATATTTTGCATCAGCACGATACAAAGGTGAATCCGCTTGGTGCGAACTTTGACTATCACGAAGAACTAAAGAAGCTTGATATAGATGCGCTGAAGAAAGATCTCCGCGACTTCATGACTGATAGCCAGTCATGGTGGCCGGCAGATTGGGGCCACTACGGCGGACTTATGATCCGTATGGCATGGCACTCAGCTGGTACATACAGAATTGCCGATGGACGTGGTGGTGCAGGAACCGGTAACGAACGTTTCGCACCACTTAACTCTTTCCCTGACAACGCAAACCTTGATAAGGCACGTCGCTTGCTCTGGCCAATTAAGAAGAGGTACGGAAATAAAATTAGCTGGGCCGATTTGATGATTCTTGCCGGAACCATTGCATACGAATCTATGGGCCTCAAGACTTTTGGATTCTCATTCGGACGCGAAGATATTTGGGCACCAGAGATTGATATCTACTGGGGTTCAGAACAAGAATGGCTTGCTCCAAGTGATTCACGTTATGACAACCTCGCTGATGCATCCACGATGCACAATCCACTTGCAGCAGTTCAGATGGGTCTTATTTATGTAAACCCTGAAGGCGTTAATGGCGTCTCAGATCCACTTAAGACTGCTCAGCACATCCGTGAAACATTTGCCAGAATGGCGATGAATGATGAAGAGACTGTTGCACTTACTGCAGGTGGCCACACCGTGGGTAAGGCGCACGGAAATGGAAGTGCTGCAAATCTTGGACCAGAGCCAGAGGGTGCAGATATCTTCGAGCAGGGCCTTGGTTGGAATAACCATAAGACTCGTGGAATCGGAAGAGATACCGTAACGAGTGGAATTGAAGGTGCTTGGACTACTCACCCAACTAAATGGGATAACGGATACTTTGAAATGCTCTTTAGCCATGAGTGGGAGCTCGTGAAGTCTCCTGCAGGTGCAACTCAATGGGAACCTGTAAAGATTGCAGAGGAAGATAAGCCTGTTGACGTTGAAGACTCATCAATTCGCTATAACCCGATGATGACAGATGCTGATATGGCGATGATTAAGGACCCTATCTATCTCGAAATTTCGGAGCGATTCCGCAAGGATCCTGCCTATTTTGACGATGTATTTGCTCGTGCGTGGTTTAAGTTAACGCACCGCGATCTTGGACCAAAGGTTCGCTACGTTGGTCCAGATGTTCCAAAGGAAGATCTCATTTGGCAGGATCCAATTCCTGCAGGAAATTCCAACTACAAAGTTGAAGATCTCAAGGCAGCTATTGCAGCAACAGATTTAACTGTTGCTGAGTTGGTAACAACTGCATGGGATAGCGCTCGCACATTCCGTGGTTCAGATAAGCGAGGCGGTGCTAATGGTGCACGCATTCGCTTAGAGCCACAGAAGAGCTGGAAGGGCAATGAGCCAACTCGATTGGCAAAGGTCCTTGCTGTTCTCGAGCCACTTGCTCACAAGCATGGAGCAAGCGTTGCAGATGCAATTGTTCTTGCTGGCAGTGTTGGAATTGAAAAGGCAGCAGCAGCTGCCGGCGTAAAGGTCACAGTTCCATTTACCCCAGGTCGCGGTGACGCACTTGCAGAACAGACTGATGCACATTCATTTGCACCACTTGAGCCAATTCATGACGGTTTCCGTAATTGGCTTAAAGAGGATTATGCAGTGACTCCAGAGGAGCTTCTGCTTGATCGCGCACAGTTGATGGAGCTAACAGCTCCAGAGATGACCGTTCTTCTAGGTGGCCTTCGTGTGATTGGCGCCAACTACGGTGGCTCACAAGCCGGCGTCTTTACCGACAAGCCTGGAACTCTTACAAATGATTTCTTCGTCACTCTGACAGATATGGATTATGTCTGGGAGCCTGCAGGGGAAAACCTTTACAACATCAGAAATCGCAAGAGTGGTGACGTTAAGTTCACCGCAACTCGTGCAGATCTCGTCTTCGGATCTAATTCAATTCTTCGTGCATATGCAGAGGTTTACGCACAAGATGACAATAAGAAGAAGATGGTCGATGACTTCATCGCTGCATGGGTCAAGGTGATGAACGCAGATAGGTTTGATATCTAATGAAATTTGTTATCTCAGTAATCGACAATCTCTCTAACTCAGGCACTCCAGATGAGATGAAGGCAATTGATGCTTTCAATGACAAGCTGCGTGCAGACGGAAATTGGTTCTTCGCCTGCGGTCTTGAGGCGCCGTCGACTGCAACCGTGATTGATAACCGAGCCGGTGCGAACCTTGCTACCGGTAAGCCCTTGTTTGATGCCCCTGAGAATGTAAGCGGGTTTTGGATTATCGAAGCGGCAGATCATGAGACTGCATCTCGCCTTGCCTATGAAGGTTCAATGGCTTGTAACCGCAAAGTTGAACTGAGAAAACTGCACGGATAAACGATGAGCTCTAAGGAAATCTCGTCGCATCTAAAGAAATTTGATGCCCCGCAGAGAAAGATCCTTGAGACTCTACGGGCTCAGGTTTTAGAAGCGATTCCCGGTGCCGAAGAAGTAATCAAGTACGGGATTCCCACCTTTGTCATAGAAGGCGTTCCACTTATTGGTTTTGATGGCTTCAAAAAACATAACAGCGTCTTTCCCTATAGCGGATCCTTCAATCAGAGGCTTAAAGCTGAGCTAGCCAAGTATGAGCAGACAAAAGGTTCTATCCATTTCGACTTAGAGAAACCTTTCCCAAAAGCGCTCCTAAAGAAGATCCTTATCGAACGAATTGCGCAGATTAATAACTCATACCCAAAGCGAAATGGGGAAGTGTTGGAGTTCTATCCCAATGGCGTACTTAAAGCTAAAGGTAAGCATCGAGGTCTCCAGTTACATGGAGATTGGGTTTGGTATCGCAAGACAGGTGTAATCATGCGCTCTGGATCATTTAAGTATGGCGTTCAGATTGGAAATTGGACCACATATGACGTGAAGGGGAAAATCTACAAGGTCACTAATTTCGATTAGGTGAGAATGACCTGGGAAGGCGATTGGTTAAGAACGCATCTCTCGTTTGGAGAAGGTAAAGATCGCCATGAGATAGACGGCAACGCTAGATAACGCCAGCTTTGCGGCCGATAAAAAATTGATTCCTTCGATTAGCGCATTCTCACCAACAGTCCATTGAAATGGATTTATCGGGTTTGTAAATTCAAAAGTGTCGACCATTGGGGCTAGCGAGTAGAAGAGGAAGGCAAGTATTGCAAAGCCAGCGCCAATTCCTAGGGAGAGGGACTTCTTACCTGTTAGCGCTCCACATAGGAAACCAATTGCCGAGAAAAATACTCCCAAGAGAAATTGCATAAAACATGTAATAGCCAAATTGACCGTATCGACCGTTAGTGAAGCGAATCCTCGTAAAGCTACGATTTGGATAAATGCTGCCACTGAAAGGAGTAAGAGCGCGGTGAGGATTGCAAGAACCTTGCTCATTAGAATTGATGTTCTGCTGAGAGGTAGCGCATAGAGGATATCTGCTGTTCCATCCTCTTCTTCTTCAGCTGTCGCATTTGCGCCCCACGTGAGGCCTACTCCAATCATGACCAATGGAATCATCATCGAGAATAATTCAACTGAGAGAAATCCCGGGCCAGATGCGTAATCCTCAATACGAAAGATTTTTCTGATTGATTCCGGGAATGTATCTAGTAGTTGTTGCGCGGCATCTCCTGAGCTTGCAACGGATGGATAAACGTACATTTGGATAGAAACCATAAAGACAATAACTGCCCCCCAAGCAAGTAACGATTTCCAATGATCACTAAACATTTTTCTAAAAATTGATGGACTCATCTTTGCCCTGCCTTCTGAACCAAATCGAGGAATATCTCTTCAAGGGAGGTCTCGTGAGTTTGGACTGTGATTACGCTGTCTTTAACGGCCTGTCGGAGCAAATCGGTCTCATGGCCTTTAAGAGTGCATGTAAGAGAATTTTCATAACTCTTGGCAGAAATGACATTTTCAATGCTGGTGTAGTCACTTGGGTTTATAGGTTTGTCAAAGAAAAGCTCAATTTTTCGCGTTGCCTTTTGCTTGAGGTTGGCAATGGAATCAACCACGAGTAGTCGCCCATCGTTAATGATTGCAACGCGATCAGCTAAATGTTCGACTTCACTCAGCACATGGGAAGAGAGAATGACGGCCGTTCCTTGCTTCTTGACTTCATCAAGCATGAGCTCAAATTCCTGTTGCGCAAGGGGATCTAGACCACTTGTAGGCTCATCCAAGATCAGGACTTTAGGGCTATGCATAAAAGCTTGGATGACTCCAACTTTTTGACGATTGCCTTTAGATAATTCATCTATCTTTCGATGTAGGTCGAGTTTCAGACGTGATGCGTATTCAAAAATCTTCTTTTCGCAGTCGACTCCTCGAATATTCGATAAGAAAGTTAACATTTCCAGGGGAGTCTGTCGCTGGAAGAGATTGAGTGCGCCGGGTAAGTACCCAATGTTCTGTCTCAAAAGTGGATCTGATTTAAGAGCGTCGACGCCTAGTACTTGAGCAGAACCGCTAGTGGCATGGATAAGTCCCATGAGAGTCCTTATCGCTGTTGTCTTTCCTGCGCCGTTAGGTCCGAGAAAGCCAAAAACTTCACCTGGGTTTACATCGAAAGAGATATCAATTATTCCCCGGGAGGAACCATAAGATTTAGTGAGGTTCTTGAGTGTTATCGCCGCTTGGTTTCCCATAGATTGACTCTATTCTCTAAAGCTCGGCAATACGAGCTTTAACCATTGCGTGTAGCAGCTTTGCATCGACTTCCCAGTCGTTGGGCACCCCAACGGTCTTCTTCTTCACATCGAGATCTTTCATCTTTGGACGGAAAGCATCAAGGACTTCCGTGCTCCATGGTGCAAAGAGAATGTGGTTCTTTGCAACCGAAACGCCAAAGATGTAGTCCTTTCCATGTTTAAGCATCGGCTGATTCCAAGCCACAACCAATTCAAGCTCAGGGAATTTACTCTCGATTACCTTAAATATTTCTTTAACTTTCTTCGCCTGTTTAGCATCGATTGATTTGAAATACTCAGTGGGAGTCTTAAAGCGTTTAGATGACTCAGATCCTCGTGAAAACATAACCAGGGCATTTGCGTGTGCCTGAGAGAAACCGTAATTCTCGCGAAGGAATGCGACTTGTTCGGGATACTTTTTTCCTTCAAGCTTTTTCATTATTGAGAACCAGTACGACATCTTCTCGCCGTACTTCTTCTCGATTGAAGGGAAGTGTGCTTCGCGATTACCGGTTGTCATGGGTAAATTCTAACCCTGAGCGATAATTGCATCGTGCACGTATTGGGCTAAACCCCGCACGCGGTCATCGTAATATTTTTTGAATCTCTCATCGGAGATATAGAGAACCGCTAGGTTCTTCTGCATTTCGAATGAACAGTCGTAGAACCATTTTGAGATTGCCGCTCTATGGGCAGCCACTGCCTCTTGCGCCTTTTCGGATTGTGGGTTGAGGCCATTTCCAAATGCGTAGACGAAGAGTTCTGTGGCAGCCTCTTGATCCACCTTAGCCTTGGCAAAATCGGCATGTGAATACTTAGATGTACGAGCAGTGGACTCTTGATATTCGGGAGTATCCCCCCAACGATCCTTAGCTTCGCTCTCAAATCCGTTCACGGGAAGAGAATACAAGAGCGAAAAAGATGTTACTTCGAAACTAGCTGAGGACGCCCAGAAGCTCGGCATATCTACGTCCAAGCAGTATTCGAAGATTCTGCTGCTTTTGATAGGCGCCATTGCATCCGAGCTTGAGCGCGAGGCGCTTGATAGCTGATTCCACTCCCTTTTCGGTGAGGAACATGAGGCGACTGATTTCAACGTTTGTGTGGCCATTGGAGATGTGAATTAAGAGATCTAGTTGAGATTTTGTTAGAGATGAATCATTGAAGAAGCTCTCTTTGCGTGAGGTTTCTCGAATCGCTTCCTCGACAAGTGAAGCATTTGCAGAATTTCCTACCAGAGCATCGGTGAACTGCTCAAGGGTTAGGAACAGGGTGTTTTCCGAGAAGTCTTCTACCGAAAGACCGAGCAATGACAAATTAGGGATATCGGTAACAACTACTGAGATATTTTCTTTATTTTTGGCGCTCTTTACTGATGCAATAACTTTACGAAAATTTGCAGTTGTCATTTGGTAGTAATCAACACTTGCTTGAGAAAAGAGTTTATTAATCAATTGCAAATTCATATGTTGAGCAACAATCGCACTTTCTTGAAGTGGATCGAAACCAAAAAAGCGCAACAAAGCACTCGCTGTCTCAAATCCAATTTCGCGCATCTTCCTACGCTACAAGGTTTGACTAGGGATTGCCTTATGGAATTGAACGTAAGCGCAAATTAATTGAGATTCAGGGTAAACCCTGCATCAATAGAAATATAAGAGTAAAATTAGTGGGGGAAGATTTTTCTAATTTTTTGATTTGGAGCCTCAATGAATATTGATGGAAAAGTATTTCTGGTTACAGGAGCTGGAAGTGGAATCGGCAGGGAGTTAACCGTTCAACTCGTTGCAAAAGGGGCAAAAGTTGCAGCAATCGATATTGATCTCCCGGCACTTGAGGAGACTTTGAAACTATCCGGACCTCATGTGGATATTTTCCAGATAGACATCCGTGATCTGGAGGAGGTTGCAAAATTACCAATAAAAATAGAATCAAAGTTTGGTCGAATAGATGGACTGATTAATAACGCCGGAATTATTCAACCATTTGTGCGCGTGAATGATTTAACTTTAGAGCAAGCTAGGAGGGTCATGGATGTAAATTTCTATGGGCCGTTAGCTCTCATCAAATCCTTCCTTCCACATCTACTTAAGCAGAAGGAAGCTCATATTCTAAATGTTTCCTCGATGGGCGCGTACGCACCTGTGCCAGGGCAGAGCGTTTATGGAGCCTCAAAAGCTGCGATTAAATTGCTGACTGAGGGGTTGAGGTCAGAACTCACTGGAACTACCGTGGGAGTTACCATCGTTTTTCCTGGTGCGATAGATACGAACATTACGAAGAACTCTGGAATTGATATTCCAGTCAGCACGTCAGATGCTCCCGAATTTTCAATGACATCGGCGAAAGATGCAGCAGCGGCAATGATCAGAGCAATTGAAAAGAATTCCCCACGTTTATGCATTGGCAAAGATGCCAAGATGATGGATTTGCTTTCCCGCTTAAGCCCAATCTTTGCGGCGAAACTTATACATAAGCAGATGGCGTCTCTTCTAAAATAAATTCAGTATCCAAGTTTCCTTGCTTCTCGCACAGCAACTTTATCTAGCTCTGGATGTGCAGATAAGAATTGCTTAACTGCAAGGTTATCGACTCGCGATAAGTCGCGTAGCGCCCAACCAATAGCCTTTGCGATGAAAAACTCATGACGATTGCTATGTGCATCAAGAATTTCAAAGAGAAGGGCGATATCTGTCTGAGATTTGCGTCCACGTTGATGTTGAATTGCTGCTCTATTGATCCACATATTTGGACTCTTAGTCCAGGATCTCATGAGAGTCACAGAGGGATATTTCACTGTGAGTGGCGAGATAGCCGCAGAGCCCAATGCATCGACGGTATCCCACCAAGATTTTTGGGCGAGAAGATATTGGACGTGGTTTTTCAAGAAAGATTTATCCGCAGAATCGATAAAGAAGGCAATCATGTCGATTGCCGCATACTGATATTCGCGTTCATCCAGTTTCCACAAAGCGCGGGCAGTCTTTCCGAGTTCTTCGGATGTCGGAGTTGGTGCAGCCTTGAAAATCTCCTTGAATAGTTTTCTACGCATGGGTGCGCCTACTCCAAGAAACGGGGCGATGTTCTTCATATATGCAGCAGCGCCGAAGGCAACTTTCTTGTTGGAGAGCTTTGGAAGCTCGGCGGTGATTTCGCTCAATATGTACCGTTGGAAGGTGCTCATGTCAGCTGTGCAATCAACCCATCTGTTGCATCTTCAATCATCACAAGCACGTCGCGATACGCCTCGATTGTTTCTCCCCAGGGATCTGGGACTTGAAGATTTTCTGCTTCGATTGACGTCGGATCTATGTTGGCAAAGTTGGGATCAAAGGCTCGTAACATCACGACCTTTTCTTTATCCGCAGCGGTACGAGCTCCATTAAGAATATTTGCTCGATTTGTTAAATCCATAGGAAGAATCAGATCCACCTGATCAAAAATCTCAACTGAGAATGGGCGCGAAATATGCTCAAAACTATATCCGGCGGATTCCCACGTTTCTTGAGAGAGGGGATGCGCACCTTCGCCCTTATGCCAACCAGAAGTGCCGCTGCTTGTAACGATGAGTTTCGGTGAGTTAATACTTAGCGCTTTATTGTGGAGCACAGCAGCTGCCATGGGAGAACGACATATATTGCCGAGGCAGACCATCTCGATTCGAATCTCGCTCTTGCCGCGAAGAGAATCGATGTAATTACTCATCCACAAATCTTATCTCTGCCCTTACTATTTCTATATGACTTCGCAGGTATCGGTTATCGAATTAACTCTTGACCAATGGGAGCGCTATCGAGATATTCGTATTCAAGCTCTGACACACGATGGTGATGCGTTCGGTGGAAATCTCGCTGAAGAATCTCAGTATTCACAATCTCAATGGCAAGAGAAAGCAGCGCAGTATGTGGGAATCCTTGCTGAAGTAAATGGAGAAGATGTTGGCTTTATGAGCGTCGAAAATCTTAAAGGAGATTTCGGTGCAACGTGTTGGATTGGAAGCTGTTGGGTTTCTCCAAGTATTCGCGGAAAGGGTGTGCTTACCTCCCTCTTTGCTCACCTGGATTCAAAGGCAGAAGAACGTGATTGGGGTATTCAGGGCCTTGGGGTGTGGGTAACAAATACAGGTGCAATCGCCGCCTATGAAAAAATTGGTTTCGCCTCAATTGGTGAACCATCTGAAAGTACTCGAAAGCCTGGAACTTTCTATCAAAGGATGATCAGAGAAAGTACTTACTAATACTTGAAAAATTAAATCAGTGGAACTCGATATTGGCGTTTACCTGATTCAAGAACATAGGTGTCATAAAGCTTGCGAGCAACCTCGTTATCTTCATCGGTGTTCCAATAAAGGCGTGAACATGAGTTTTCAAGCGCGAATACCTTGACGAATTCGATCAGCGCACGTCCGGCTCCACTTCCTCGCACTTCTGGGTCTACAAAAAGATCTTCAAGGTAACAATGTCCATGTGGGGACCACGTGGAATTTTGGAGGTTATATGTAGTGAAACCAACTACCGCACCATCTAATTCTGCGACAGCGCACTTCATATTGAACTCTGGATCCAAGATTCGATTCCATGTGCGCTCGGTCTGTTCTGGCGCAAGGACTGTCTTGTAGAAATCTAAATATCCCTGCCAGAGCACAAGCCAGCGCTCTTTATCGCTGGCTTGTGCTGGCCTAACAACTAAGTTACTCATAAATATTGGTTCTTTACCTTAGAGAGCAAATGATGGGTATTCATCTGTAACGAGTAGGAATGCATATCCATAGATTCGGTTCCAGTAGCTGATTGTCTTGACGACAATATCAAGTGCCCATGTTGGGTAGGTGCCTGTGCTCCAGGTGCTAAACCATGCAACGAGAGATACGAAAAGTGCAGCTGTTGCATAGATCAGACCTACAAGATAGAGCGGAATTGCTAGAAGCCATTTCACCAATGGCAAGAAACGGTTGAGCTTTGCTCCGCCATTAATTTCTGGAAGAACGACTGAAATCTTTGGGTTTCGCTCGATAGATGGGTAATCATCTGTAAGGAATAAGGCGTAGGCAATCACGCGAGTTTCAAGTTCAATGAGTGCATGGTTGAAGCTAAGAACGTAGCTTGGATAGACACCACGAACCACAAGGGCTAGAACCGCTGGGAACATTATGAAGACCGTTGCCAATTCGCTACTCATTTGAGGAGTAAATGACCACAGGAATACGACGACAGGTGCAACCAGGATTCCGCGCCAGAAAACAGTCTTCTTATCGCGATTAGTTGTAGTTACTTCGATGCTAGTTTCAATTTGATTGCTCATAGCCTAATTATAGGCTTGCAAGATACTCTTGAGCCTATGACTCAACGCGAATATGCAGTTATTACCGGTGCAAGCAGTGGAATCGGCGCAGCAACGGCACGTTTGCTGGCAGATAACGGATTTCATGTGATTGCCGCCGCTCGACGTCTAGATCGACTACAAGAGCTTGCGAAAGAGAATAATGAGATTGAGGCTATTGAGCTCGATGTCACTAATCAGAAGAGCGTTGATGCAATAGCTGAAAAGCTAAAGGGTAAGCCCGTTTCAATCGTTGTGAATTGTGCAGGCGGTGCTTTTGATTTTAACTCCGTTCATACATCGGATCCTGAAGTATGGAAGAAGACCTTTGATCTCAATGTCGTTGGAACTGTTCGTGTCGTGAAGGCTCTTACCCCACACATGCAGGCTCACGGCAAGGGACATATAGTCATCATTACTTCTACCGCCGGACAACGTGCATATGAAAATGGTGGAAGTTATGTTGCTGCAAAATTCGCAGAAAGCTCACTTGTTGAAACTTTGAGACTTGAGCTCAATGGTCAACCGATACGTGTCACAGAGATTGCACCAGGTATGGTCAAGACAGAGGAATTCTCGACAGTTCGTTTCGGTGGCGATGAAGAGAAAGCTGCCAAGGTATACGAAGGTGTTGAGAAGCCGCTGACAGCAGAAGATGTTGCTGAATCAATTCGCTGGTCGGTGATGCTTCCCGATCACTTCAACATTGATTCGATGACAATTCGCCCATTGGCACAGGCTGCTGCGCATAAAGTATTTAGAGCGCCGATCAAATAACGACTCGGTAGTGCTCGAGTGTGGAATCAGTTGCATAGGCGATTCTCACTCCGGCAGCTTTTGATGCAGCAAGTCCATCAACGATCGTTTTTGTAAGAACTTCACCAGGTGCAACGACAGCAACGCCTGGGGGATACGGAGCAATCAGATCTGCGGAAATTCTTCCGATTGCATCGCCAGCAGCGACCATCTCGGTTTCTGCAAAATAGGCATCACGCATTGAAATTCCACGCTCTGGCTTAACCGACCAGCTCAGGGCGGTAGCACTCTCACGACGTTGTTCTTGAGATTTCTTCAGGATTGGAATTAGGACATCACGAAGGTGATCAAAGTCAGCTGCAGTATCTGCGATAGTGGCTAAGAAGACGATAGTGTCTCTATCTGCCATTTCAACGCGAATACCTGCGGCAATCAACTGGTTCTCAATCTCGACACCCGATGCACCAAGCTGCTGCACGCGAAGAACAATCTTTGATGGATCAAATCTTCCTGAGTGGAAATCAGATGCGTAGAGAAAAATTGGTAGCGCAAATTCAGATTGCACGCTCTCTTTAAATCGATGGATATTGGCAAGCAAGGTGCCAAGTAGTTCTTCTCCACGGCTTTGCAATAGCGCGCGCACTCCATCGATAGATGCAAGGGGAGCACCTGCCGGAGATGTTGTATGGGTAGTCTCGAAACTCTGCTCTAAGCGCTCAGCACTTAAATACTGCGTCCGCGCAAGTAGCAGAGCAGATGCGCTGTAACCCGGTAGAGCTTTGTGTGTACTTGTAATGAGTGCATCTGCACCAAGTTGAAAAGCATGCTTGGGAAGATCAGGATGAAAACCAAAGTGTCCACCCCATGCCGCATCAAGAATGACTGGAATTTCTTGT
>Ga0209230_10000526_pt1 | contig 14998 bp, 15 predicted proteins | sample LakOntMetagenome_FD_187467 | JGI IMG/M metagenome (GOLD analysis project Ga0209230, IMG submission 187467) | Freshwater and sediment microbial communities from Lake Ontario - Sta 18 epilimnion Metagenome (SPAdes) (version 2) | ecosystem: Environmental > Aquatic > Freshwater > Lentic | place... | reverse complement strand
TTATGAGGGTACAAACCAGATTAAGCGAATCGTTATCGCTAGAAATCTTCCTTAAGCGATTGCTTAAAACCTGACAACTAAGTCGGGTGTAGCTGCAGCGCGAAGTGGAATATCCCACTCTTGACGTGGAAGATCTTCGCTAGAAATCTCATCGGGATGTATTAATCCAATGCTCCATGCCTTGGTCGTTGCTAAATAGCGATCGTAATAACCGCCGCCTTGTCCTAATCGATAACCACTTCGGTCGATTCGAAGCGCTGGAACAATTACTGCTTCTACAGGTGCGCCTGTATAGATATTTCCCGTTGGTTCAAGAATCTTCTTCTTGAGTTGAAGTGTGGACTGGTCTCCATCCCATGCAACCCACTCAAGATTTTCACCAATTATTCTCGGCAGCAGAAGAACTTTCCCACTTTCAATGATCTTCTTATTGAGCTCTGATGTATCTGGTTCATCTCCATATGAGATGTAGCTTGCAACAATGTGGCAGCTGTGAATTTCCTTAAGGTCTGCGAGAAATTCAAAAGAGTGTTCTACGTAACGTTCATGACGTTCGTGACGGTATCGAGTACGAAGTGCAGCCTTTTCTTCGTTGATACCCATGTAAATCCCCTAGAAATAAGTCCGATGCAAGTAAGGTTACCGATTATGTCAGAACGTGTGCGCGTAGATGAGGTCCTTGCATCTCTTCTAGAGCTCTGCCACCCGCTCGACCCTTTTGATATGCCGTTGCTCGATGCTCATGATGCAACACTGGCTGAAAATATTTACGCTGGTGATCGCTTGCTCATGAAGGCAGGAAGCCGAATCCGCTCAACGCAGATCGGTCTTGCCGCATCCATCGGACTTGATCATCTTCCCACTCGCCCGCATCCCCGGGTCGTAGTTATTTCTGCTGGACCAGATCTCGTCGAACCTGGGCTTTCACTTAAGGCAGATGAAGAGTATGAAACAAATTCTTGGCTCTTAACTACAGCAGTTCGTGAGGTCGGCGCCGTTGCATATCGCGTTCATTCGATTCCTGAATCCCAAGAGGAACTTCAGAGCGTTATTGAAGATCAACTTGTTCGCGCGGACCTCATCATCATTAGCGGCGAACGCCACGATGATTCATTTGATTTGATTACACGAACTTTGTCCACCTTGGGAGAGATTTCAACAATCGAACTCGCCATTGAATCTAGCGGGCGACATAACTTTGGTCTTATCGGCCCAGATAAGACACCTGTCGTCACATTGCCCGGCGATCCCATCGCCGCATACATTTCATTTGAACTACTAGTGCGCCCAATGATTCGCACGATGCTAGGAACGGCAAATATCCACCGCCCATCAGTAAAGGCAAAGCTTGATAAAGCGCTGACTTCAACAGGTGGATATCGTTCTTATGTACGTGCACTTCTAAGCGAAGATGGAAAGTCTGTTTCACCTTTGAGCTCACAAGATGAGCAGGCAACTTTGTCAGATGCGAATTCCTTTATTGCAGTCCCTGAAGGAGTGACAGACCTCAAAGCAGGCGATGAAGTCACTGTCGTCGTTCTTGAGCGTCGCTACATCTAGAAGGTTGGCAATCACAATGTGGCCAATTCAGTTAATGGGCGAAGAAATAACTCTGCGGCCAGCCAGATTCCGCGATAGATCCAAGTGGAATGAAGTGCGAGCCGAGAATAAAGAGTGGCTCTCTCCGTGGGAAGCAACTTTGCCGAGAGTTCCTGAAAGTTCTGCGGCATATAACCCTGGAGTAAAGAGCAAATCGTTCTATGAAATGGTCCGCTCGATTAACGTTGAAGCACGTGCAGAACGATCCTTCTCCTTCTTTATCTGGCGTGAGGAGAACCTCATCGGCCAGATCACCATGGGTGGAGTTATGCAGGGTGCCATGCGCGGGGCTCATATCGGGTATTGGATTGATAAGAATTTTGCCAACCGTGGATACACAACGGCTGCGGTCGAACTCATTACTCAATTCGGCTTTGCAGAACTTGGATTACACCGCATTGAAATCAATGTTCGCCCTGAAAATAGCGCATCATGCAGAGTTGCTGAGAAAGCGGGATACCACTTTGAAGGGTTTAGACCGCAATTTCTACATATCGATGGGGCTTGGCGAGACCATAATTGCTATGTCCGCATCAATGAATTAGTTGAATAAACCCCCCTTCAAATCCACAGGGTTACGCTTGAAAACCTTTAACCTTGACCCATCATGGCTTCAGGAATTATCTATCTAGCGATTATCGGCATGTGGGTTGCCTATTTTCTGCCACGCTGGATACATAATAAGAATGAGTTCTCTGGAAAGAGCGTTGAAAGATATAAGAGCGCTCTTCGCGTTGTAGCAAATTCAAATCCAGGATCTCAAGTCGGTTCTGGAGTTATTTACACAGATGTAGACCGAGAAGGCAGAGTTGCACAGCAACTCTTGCGTCGCAGAATTATCTTTTCAATTATCGCAATGACATTTTCACTAACGACAGCAGGTGCAATCATGCAGAAGTTCGCTTACATCGCAATTCTTATTCCGGTAACAGGCTTTGTTCTCTACCTTGCACATGTACGACGTACAGTTAATGCCGACCGAATTCAACGTCGTCGCGTGGATCAATTGCACCGCACAACAGAAGGTGTTTCACATACAAATCTTGTAGATGTTCTTACATCCCATACAGCACCAAAGGTTAAGAGCTCACAAGATCATTGGATTCCTTTTGCTGATCGCGAATTAACAGGCGTGACAATTTTGCCTAAGGGCAGCGCAGCAGCTCGCGCTGAATGGTCACCAAATGACATTCCAGTGCCAACGTATGTCAATGCACCAAAGGCGGTACCGTCAAAGCGTGTTCTCGACCTTACCGAACCTGGTCGTTGGACTGAAGAGCAACAGAGACTCGAGAGAGAAGCCCTCGCCGCTGCAGCCCCATCGCGTGATGAAGTATTTGATCAGCAACTAGCCGATGAAGCCGTTGCTCGCGTACGCGAAAATCGCGCTGCAAATCAGTAACCAGTTATATCCAACTAGTTATATCCAACCAGTTATATCCAACTTGGAAACCACATTCGCGCCTTCCAACTGTCATATGTGATGACATCTCCCATAAATACAGGCAAGAAGTAGAGAAAATTAAAGAAGAGAATCAGTGCAATTGTCGTAATGACGATTTCCGCTGCCCTGCCATATCTGGCTAGCAATTCACGCGCGCAGTAGACCAAAGCCAGAATCAGAAATGGCTCAAAGACGATTGCATAGAAGGTAAAGACTGTTCGATCTTGAAAGAAGAACCACGGGAGATATCCTGCCGCCATTCCTGTAACGATAATTGTTAACGCTGGTTCGAATCTACGTGTAAGAATACTTTTTACCCAGTAACCGATAACTACAAAGAACGCGATTGTTGCAAACCACCATAGAAATGGCGTACCGAGTGCTAGAACTTCTTGAGAGCAACTAGCTGCACCGCAACTCTTTGGAGATTCATAGAAGAAAGATGTTGGTCTGCCCATAATCAACCAGCTCCACGGAGAAGCTTCGTAATTATGTTTCTCAGTGAGCTCTGTATGGAAAGTCAGCATTTGCTGGTGATAGTAAATAAATGAACCAAAGGTGCTGGAACTATGATCGCGATCCCAGCCACGGTCACTGAAGAACCAGCCAATCCACGAAAAGATATAGAGAGCCGAAGGAAGAATTGCAAATTGCAGAATTCGCTCAAGAGTTGGGCGAATAAGAGCGCGACCTGTGTGATGAGTGAAAGCTCTATAGATTGCAATCAAACCGAAGGCGACGATGAAATATGCAGCGCTCCACTTTGTCGCAAGGGCAAATCCTAAGAAGGCTCCTGACCACCAGTAATTTCTAGCAATAAAGAAGTACGTTGCAATCAGAATGAAGAATGCAAGGAAATTATCAAGAAGCGCGGTTCTTGAGTGAACAAGAGCTAGTCCATCGATTGCCATGAGAAAACTTGCAAGGCCGGTTAAAAGTGGATTTCTAAAGAGTCGATGAGTGATGAGAGCGATGAGAAGAATCATCAATGAACCAACGAAGGCTGTCATAAATCGCCAGCCGAATTCGTTATCGCCAAAGATTGCTACACCTAGTGAAATCATCCATTTGCCGAGTGGGGGATGGACGATGAATTCAGGCTGCGAACCGGTTACTTCAACCCCGTACTTCAAGAGATCTCGTGCGCCGTCAACGTAATAAACCTCGTCAAAGATAAAACCTTTGATTGCGCCGAGATTACTCAGGCGGAGAATGAAAGAGAGCAGCGCAATAAGTATCGGAGCAGATGCTATCCGAGCTCTAGCTGCAATCATGTGTATAAGAATATGGGAGACTTGCTCTATGGCTCTTATCCTTGCTGCAACTCCGCTTGGAAATCCGGGCGATGCCAGCTCACGCTTAAAGGATGCAATCGCCAGAGCCGAAATAATTGCTGCAGAAGACTCTCGCCGCTTTCATCGATTGGCATCTGATTTACAGGTGACATTTACGGGACGCGTCATCTCGTTCTTTGAAGGTAATGAGACAGACCGAACTCAAGAGATTCTTCAGCTGCTTCGTGAAGGTAAGGAAGTTCTTGTTGTTACCGATGCAGGAATGCCAACAATTAGTGATCCAGGTTTTCGATTGATGCGCGATGCTATAGCTGAAAATATTGCAACGGTAGTTCTACCAGGACCGAGCGCACCCACGATGGCAATTGCTCTATCTGGTCTACCTACTGATCGCTTTACCTTTGAAGGATTCGCACCTCGTGCACAAGGTGCGCGCCAATCATTCTACGAATCACTCCGTTTTGAAGAACGCACGATGGTCATCTTTGAAGCGCCACATCGCTTACTCGATTCACTTACCGATGCCGAGAGCATCTTTGGTGCAGATCGAAAAGGCGCTATCTGTCGTGAGATGACAAAGACATATGAAGAAACAATTCGAGGAACCATTTCAGAGTTATTGACCTGGGCCACAGGGCGAGAGATTTTGGGCGAAATCACTCTGGTCTTTGAAGGAGTGGCTTCAGGTACTCAGGGCAAAACGTCAGAAGATGCGGTAGCTCGGGTCCGCGAATATGAGGCTGCCGGCATGGATCGTAAGGGTGCGATTGCAACAGTCGCCGAAGAGTTCGAGCTTCCAAAGAAGATTGTTTATGCAGCCGTTGTCGATGCGAATAAGATGAGCAAATGAAGTCTTTCTACCTGACGACGCCGATTTACTATGTGAATGATGCGCCTCATATCGGCCATGCATACACAACTGTTGCCGGCGATGTTCTTACCCGTTGGCATCGCCAGCGCGGAGAATCTGTCTGGTTTCTTACCGGCACAGATGAACACGGTCAGAAAGTCATGCGTACTGCTGAGCAAAACAACGTTGCACCGCAAGCGTGGGTTGATAAGTTAGTTGCAGAAGCGTGGAAGCCAAATTGGCATGCACTCAATATTGCAAATGACGATTTCATTCGTACAACTGAACCACGCCACACAGAACGTGTTCAGAAGTTCTTGCAATCACTGAAGGATTCTGGACATATCTACGCCGGAAAATATGAAGGCCCTTACTGCGTTGGCTGCGAAGAATTTAAGTTGCCAGGAGATCTCATCGATGCCGATGGAGAAAAACTCTGCCCGATTCATAGCAAGCCTGTCGAGCTGGTCAATGAGAACAATTGGTTTTTTAAGCTTTCAGAGTTCGCACAACCACTACTCAATCACTATAAGAAGAATCCAGAAGCATGCCAACCAGAGAGTGCACGTAATGAAGTAATTTCATTCCTCGAAGGCGGCGTCTCTGATCTCTCGATCTCTCGCTCAACATTTGACTGGGGTATCCCAGTTCCATGGGATACAGATCAGGTTGTCTACGTTTGGTTTGATGCATTGCTTAATTACGCCACCGCTGTTGGACTTACTGATGCCCCAGATTCAGAGGGCGGAAAGAAGTTCGCTCAAACTTGGCCGGCCGATGTTCACCTCGTCGGAAAAGATATTTTGCGATTCCATGCTGTTATCTGGCCTGCGATGTTGATGGCTGCAGGCCTTGATGTTCCAAGGAAGGTATTTGCTCACGGCTGGCTATTGGTTGGCGGCGAGAAGATGAGTAAGTCAAAGCTCACAGGAATTGCACCATCTGATATCACCGATCATTTTGGGGTAGATGCATTCCGTTACTACTTCTTGCGCGCAATTCCATTTGGCAGCGATGGTTCTTTCTCTTGGGAAGATATGAGCGCGCGCTATACATCAGAGCTTGCAAATGACTTTGGAAACCTCGCATCTCGCTTAGCGGCGATGGTTGAAAAGTATTGCGACGGAATCGTTCCAGCCGTTGCAAAGGATGCAGGCCTTGCAGAAGCTCTTCAGAACACTGTCGATAAGGCAGATAGCGCAATGGTTGCACTCGATTTTCAGGGCGGCATCAATGCGGTAATGGATTACTGCAAGCGAGTAAATGGTTATGTCACAGAGAAAGAGCCATGGATTCTTGCTAAAGATCCTGCAAACCAGAAGGCGTTAGAAGAAGTTTTATATAACACTGCCGAATCTCTACGTGCGCTTGCTGTATTGCTGCATCCAGTGATGCCAGCAACTACGGAGATTTTGTGGGAATCACTTGGCGCAAAGGCGACGCTTGGTGAAATCGGTAAGCAAGAGATTTCAAAGGTTTCTACCTGGGGCCAACTTCCTGCTGGTGCAGCCGTGACAAAGACTCCAGTACTTTTTCCACGGTTAGAAGTTAAAGAGTAATTTTCTATGGCTGATCGCCACAATCGCGATATCGAGCGCGCACTAGCCCCACATCCGGAAGCGCTGCCTGTCCCGACGGTAGATGCACATGCGCACCTAGAGATTGTTACCAATGAGGCACCTGATTCTGATGCAGTACGCAAAGTCTTAGATGATGCCAAATCGGTAAATGTAGATCGAATCGTTCAAGTTGGATATTCAGCGGAACAATCACAGTGGTGCGTAGATCTAGCCAATCTCTATCCTGGAAGAGTCCTTGCAGCTGTAGCGCTTCACCCCAATGAAGCACCCGTTGTTGCAGATATGGAAGCCGATATGGCGATCATCGAGAAATTGGCTCAAGAACCTCGTGTGCGCGCCATCGGTGAAACGGGACTTGATTACTTTCGCACACCCCCGGAACTTCGCAAGCGTCAACAAGATTCCTTTAAGTGGCATATTGATTTAGCCAAGAGAACCAATAAGGCGTTAGTGATTCATGATCGCGATTCGCACGATGATGTCCTCTCTGTTCTTCTTGAAGTAGGAGCGCCAGAGAAAACTGTTTTTCACTGCTTCTCTGGTGATGTCGAGATGGCGAAGAAGTGCATCGATCGTGGATACATTCTCTCTTTTGCAGGCACAATGACTTTTAAGAATGCTCCTGCACTGCGAGATGCAGTAAAACTTGTTCCACACGATCAGCTCTTAGTAGAGACAGATTCTCCATTTCTAGCCCCTAGTCCGCATCGTGGAGCACTTAACTCACCTGCTCAGATTGCAAATATTGTTCGAGCAATGGCGGCAGAACGCGGCGAAGATGTTGCAGAGCTAGCAACAGCTCTTTCAAAGAACGCAGAACGCATCTTTGGATCTTTCGCATGAGTCTTCTGGGCGCCGCTGAAATCAGGTCACTCGCTATTGCCCTTGATCTAAAACCATCAAAGTCACTTGGTCAGAATTTTGTCCATGATGCGAATGTCTGCAGAAAAATTGTTCGAACCGCGGGCGTAACAAAGGACGATATCGCACTTGAAATTGGCCCAGGTCTTGGGTCACTCACATTAGCGATGCTCGAAGATGCTGCATCTGTGATTGCAGTTGAGATTGATGCCCGACTTGCAAATCAACTTCCCATTACTGCAGCCGCTCACTCTGATCGCGCAAACTTATTGACGGTCATTAATCAAGATGCCCTGACAATTACAACGCTACCTGCCGAACCAACTGTCTTGATTGCAAATCTTCCCTACAACGTATCTGTACCAGTATTCCTGCACTTACTTGAAGTTCTACCCTCACTGCGCTCTGGCGTTGTCATGGTTCAAGCTGAAGTTGCTGATCGTTTAGCTGCTAAGCCAAATAAGAAAGAGTATGGAATCCCAAGTGTGAAGGCTGCGTGGTGGGCCGATGTCACTGGAGCTGGCTCTGTTTCACGTTCTATCTTCTGGCCACAACCAAATGTTGATTCCAAGCTTGTCGCATTCACTCGACGCGCAACTCCAGGTGATGAAGCACTGCGCAAGAAAGTTTTTGCAATTATTGATTTAGCTTTTGCGCAACGACGCAAGATGCTTCGTTCGGCTCTGTCATCGATGTATGGAAGTTCTGCTGCTGCAGAGGCCGTTCTTACAGCGGCTGGGATTGATCCAACGTTACGCGGAGAGGCGCTAGACATTTCTGGCTTCTGCGCAATCGCACGACAAGGGATAGGCTCTTAGAATGGTTGCCCAGTCAGTAACAGTTCGCGTTCCAGCGAAGGTGAATCTGCAGCTATCTGTCGGCCCACGTGAGTCTGATGGATATCACAACCTTGTCTCTGTCTTTCAGGCGATATCAATCTTTGATGATGTAACTCTGACAAAGTCAGCGCCTGGCAGCGGTGTAACTATCTCTGTTATCGGCGAACACACACATGGCGTACCTGAAGATCACTCAAATTTAGCTGTTAAAGCTGCACACATGATCGGAAAGAAATTCGATTTCGATGTTGATGTTCATATCGAAATTAAGAAATCTATTCCTGTCGCAGGAGGAATGGCGGGTGGAAGCGCCGATGCGGCGGCAACGCTTGTCGCGATGGATGCTCTCTTTAACCTTGAGATGTCGCGAGATGAGCTTCATCAGATGGGGTCAGATCTCGGAAGCGATGTTCCATTTATGATTTCAGGCGGAACTGCAATTGGGCAGGGACATGGAGATCAATTAACACCAGCACTTTCGCGCGGTAAGTACCATTGGGTCTTAGCTCTCTCTAGCGTTGGTCTTTCAACTCCGGCTGTCTATGCCGAATGCGACCGCATGAGGGCAGAACTTGATGTAGCTGCACCTGTTGTCTCTGATATCTTGATGCAATCACTTCTTGCAGCCGATGCACAGGCAGTTGGAAACGCGCTAACAAATGATTTGCAGAACGCAGCTTGTTCGCTTAGACCTGCACTCAGCCTTGTTCTTGAAGTAGGTCGTGATTACGGAGCCCTCGGTGCGATTGTTTCAGGCTCCGGACCAACTGTTGCATTTCTTGTCGCAGATGAAGATGCAGGACTTGATTTAGCCGTTGCACTCACTGCAAGTGGAGTTGTTGGAAGCGTCGCACGTGCCTATGGCCCAGTTCATGGCGCCAAGGTCATCTAAGACTTGGTTATTTAGTTTTCAGTATTCTGCGAATCAAACTCTGAGACAAGTTTGCTCAGTAAATCAGCGAGAACTTCTCGTTCTTTAGCAGGAAGATTTGCAATCAATTCGCGCTCATTCTTCAGCAACTCTTCCAGTGCGCTATCGACTGCGCGCATGCCAGTACGTGTCAGCGTTACAAGTGATCCGCGACCATCTGTTGGATCTTGCTCACGAGTGATGAGGTGCAACTCTTCTAGACGATCAAGACGATTTGTCATCGTTCCAGATGTCACCATCGTCTCTTGCATTAATTGACCAGGCGATAGTTGATGAGGTTCACCTGCTCTACGAAGAGCTGCCAAAACATCGAAGCCCCAATTTTCGAGTTCACCGAATGCATCGCGACGAGCAATATCGAGATGGCGTGCGATTCTGGTAATTCGACTCAATACGCTCAACGGCGAGAGATCGAGGTCGGGACGTTCGCGCTTCCATGCCGCAATAAGGCGGTCTACTTCATCGCGGCCGGTCTCCATAGACTGAACTCTAGCTAGAACTTCTGGCCCGAACTTCTGGCCCGAACATCTGGCCCGAACTTCCGCCTATGCATGGTTGGTCAATATCACTGGCGGGATGAGGGATAATTTAGGTTCCGCCATTGTGTAGTGGCTAGCACATGGGCCTTTGAAGCCCAGGGTCCAGGATCGATACCTGGTGGCGGAGCAATGAAGTGCTCAGCCCGAAGAGATGGCGGAGCAAGTAGACTTACCTCATGAGCCTTGAAACCGTAGTCATTCTCGCTGCGGGCGAAGGTACGCGAATGAAATCTTCAACGCCGAAGGTACTTCACTCGATCTCGGGCCGCACTCTTGTCGGCCATGTTCTCCATGCAGTCAGCGCTCTCAACCCAGAGCAGGTCCGTGTAGTTGTTGGCGCAGGTCGCGAACAAGTTGAAGAACATATTGCAGCGATTGCGCCACACGCTGTCACTGTCTTCCAAGAAAAGCGCGGCGGAACAGGCCATGCCACCCAGCTCGCTCTCGATGGTCTAAAGACCAGCGGAACAATCTTGGTATTGGCTGGAGATACTCCGATGTTGACCGGCGATTCTCTCTCGCAACTACTTGAGCATCACCATAAGGGCGGATTCACAGCATCTGTATTAACTGCTGAACATCCAGATCCAACCGGTTATGGCCGCATCATTCGCGCTGATGATGAATCACTTCTTCGCATCGTTGAAGAGCGCGATGCAGATGAATTGCAGAAAGAGATTATTGAAGTCAATTCAGGTGTCTATGCTTTTGATGGCGCAAAACTTGCCTCTGCTATTGGAAAGCTCCGTAACGATAATTCACAAGGCGAGCTCTATCTCACCGATGTCATTGAAATTCTTCGCAATGAAGGCGGGAAGATTGCCGCAGTTCTCATTGATGACTTTATCGAAATTCTCGGCGTTAATGACCGCGTGCAGCTTGCAGAGTCTGCCGCTCTCTTGCGAGATCGCATTAATGAAGACTTGATGCGTAGTGGAGTCACTATCGTTGACCCACTCTCAACCTGGGTTGATTCGACCGCGACGATTTCACAGGATGTAGTTATTTTCCCTGGTAGCGCAATTACCGGCAGCACAACTGTGGCATCTGGTTCAGTCATCGGACCCCGCACAACGCTTGTCGATTGCACGGTAGGTGCTGGTGCTCGCGTGACTGAATCACAGTGCACAGAGGCAGTCATCGGAGATTCAGTCAACGTCGGACCATTTACATTCTTGCGCCCAGGAACAAAGTTGCTCGTAGGTTCAAAGGTCGGCGCATTTGTTGAGATGAAGAATGCAACTCTCGGAACAGATTCAAAGGTTCCACACCTTTCTTACGTAGGAGATGCAGTCATTGGAGAAGGCAGCAATATCGGAGCTGCAACAATCTTTGTAAATTACGACGGAGTTGAAAAGCATTACACCGTTGTGGGAGACCATGTTCGTATCGGCAGTGATTCAATGCTCGTAGCCCCTGTCACCATCGGAGATGGCGCATATACAGCGGCAGGATCTGTCATTACCGAAGATGTTCCTGCCGGCGCGATGGGTGTTGGCAGAGCTCGCCAAAGAAATGTACTAGGTTGGGTCATGCGCAAGCGTGCTGGCAGTAAATCGGCTGATGCGGCAGCGCGTCACGGTAACGACGAGCAGAAAGGCTAACTTCCTTGAGCGAAATCCGTTTATCCTCAGAGAAACGATTGCGACTGTTTTCAGGGCGCGGATTTCCAGAGTTAGCAGAACAAGTTGCCACCGAACTCGGTATTCCAATCACACCAACCTCAGCCTATGACTTTGCCAATGGCGAAATCTTCGTTCGCTTCGAGGAATCGGTTCGCGGTTGCGATGCATTTGTTATTCAATCTCATGCAACTCCAGTAAATAAGCAGATCATGGAACAACTCATCATGGTCGATGCTCTCAAGCGCGCTTCTGCAAAGCGCATCACAGTTGTTGCTCCGTTCTACGGTTACGCGCGTCAAGATAAGAAGCACCGCGGGCGCGAACCTATCTCTGCACGTTTGATGGCAGACCTTTACAAGACAGCTGGCGCAGATCGCCTCATGGTTGTCGATCTTCACACTTCACAAATTCAAGGATTCTTCGACGGACCTGTAGATCACCTCTTTGCACTTCCAATGCTTGCCAATTATGTTGGTAGCAAGGTTGATCGCACATCACTAACAATCGTTTCACCAGATTCAGGTCGCGTTCGCGTTGCAGAACGTTGGTCAGAGCTTCTCGGTGGTTGCCCAATCGCATTTATCCATAAGACACGTGATCCACTTGTTCCTAACGAAGCCGTTGTTGGCAAAGTCGTTGGCGATGTAGCAGGACGTACATGTGTCGTTATCGATGACATGATCGATACAGCAGGAACTATCACAAAGGCTGTCGATGCCCTCTTCGAAGGTGGAGCACGTGATGTGATTGTTGCTGCAACCCACGCCGTCTTCTCAGGACCTGCAGTTGAGCGCCTCAAGGGATCTCGCGCAGTCGAAATCGTCGTAACAGATTCACTGCCTCTGACAGAAGATCAGAAGTTCGACAAGCTCACAGTTCTCTCAATTGCTCCACTTCTAGGCCGCGCTATCCGCGAGGTCTTCGAAGATGGTTCAGTTACAAGCCTCTTTGATGGCCACAGCTAAGTCGCTCACGATTTCCAAGGATTTGGAGCTTTAGCTCCTCACCCCATAAACTTCAACCATTCTGGCGAGGGTTTCTCCTTAACGTTTATAAAGGAAACCGTTATCGACGGCAAGGTATCCAACTCCTGTCAGATCTAATCGACAGGAGTTTTTTCATGGCAGAAGTATCAATCAAGGGAACAACCCGTACTGAATTCGGTAAGGGTGCATCACGTCGTTCACGTGTTGCAGGTCTTGTTCCAGCTGTTATCTACGGCCACGGCGAGAAGCCAATCCACATCACTCTTCCTGCACGCGAACTTGGTGTTGCGCTCAAGGAGTCAAACGTTCTTCTCAACATCGATATCGATGGAAAGACAGAGCTCACACTTCCTAAGTCAGTTGTGCGCCATCCACTGAAGCAGATCCTCGAGCACATCGACCTCGTACTTGTCCGTCGTGGCGAGAAGGTTGTTGTTTCAGTTCCTGTTCACACAGAAGGAAAGCACGATCCAGATGGAATCCTCGAGCACGTCAACCACACAATCGAGGTTGAAGCAGAGGCGACATCTATTCCTAAGTTCCTTACTCTCGATATCGAGGGCATGGCAGCTGCGACTTCTAAGTACGCATCAGATGTAGTTCTTCCAGCTGGAACAACTCTCGCATGCGATCCAAAGACAATCATCGTGCACCTCTCAGAGCGTTCAACAGCAGCAGTTGTTGAAGAAACTCCAGTAGCGGCAGCAACTGATGCAGCGGCACCAGCTGCTGATGCAGAGAAGAAGGACGCTTAACCTCTACGATTTGTTGTTATGACGTGGTTGGTAGTGGGGCTCGGTAATCCGGGCGATCAATACGCTGCCACCCGTCACAACGTAGGGCAGATGGTCATAGACCATCTCGTAAAGCGTCATAACCTCAAACTCTCAACACATAAATCGCGCACAGAAATTGCAGCCTACAAGTTAGGCGTTGGTGTTGATGTGCACTCAGTAATTTTGGCAAAGTCCAAGAGCTATATGAATGAAACAGGCGGGCCCATTAAGGCGCTCGCCTCTTTCTATTCTGTAGAGCCCTCAAAAATAATTGTTCTTCACGATGAATTAGATATTGCATACGCTGCAATCCGCAGCAAAATTGCCGGTGGCGATAATGGCCACAATGGATTGAAATCTCTCACATCTGCCTTTAACACAGCTGAGTATTATCGAATTCGTTTAGGTATCGGCCGCCCCATGGGTCAGCAAGATCCTGCAGATTTTGTCTTAAAGCAATTTAGTAAGGAAGAGAAGAAAGATCTCGATGAGTTCATAGATCGAGGAGCTGATTGCGTTGAGTTTCTTATTGAAAAGGGACTCGAATTAACACAGAGTAAGTTCAACAGTTGAAAACTCTCTTTCATAATGGGCAGGTATGGTGCAAGAACGGCTCCATAAGTTCTGCTCTGATGATTGATGGATCCAAAATTGTTGCAGTAGGTGAAGATGCTCTGGCCCAAGATGCAGATAAGAAGATTGATTTACAAGGAAGGTTTCTTGCTCCCGGATTTATTGATAGCCATGCACACCCACTCTTTGCAGGGCGTGAAAATCAAGGTCCTGTACTTAATGGACTGCAGAGCGTTGAAGAGATGGTCGAAGCTGTACGTGTTTTCGCAGAGAAAAACCCAGTTAAGAAATGGATTATCGGGGGAGCCTATGAAGCAGCAATCGTTGCTCGTGGAGATTTTCTAGCAACATGGCTTGATGAAGCTGTTTCAGATCGGCCCGTATTGCTCAATTCAGTTGATCACCACACGGTCTGGGTGAATTCAAAGGCTCTAGAAATCGCTGGCATTACTGCAGCAACGCACGATCCTGAAGGAGGTTCTATCGCTCGAAGTAGCGATGGCACTCCAAAGGGAACGCTGCGCGAACCATCTGCTATTGATCTTGTTATGAAGTGCGCGCCAAAGAACACTCTCGATGATGATGTCGAAGCAATTGGTTGGGCGTGTCAGCAGTATCTACAAGCAGGGGTAACAAGTGCGACAGATGCTTGGGTGGAGCCAGGAATGCCCGAGGCATATATCGCTGCGGCTAAATCGGGCGCACTCACAATTGATATGAATTTGTTCTTCCTAGCTCAGCCAGATTCATGGCGTGAGCGCAGTAAAGACTTGCAAAGCTTTAGATCCCAGATTGAAGCTCTTGGAGAAGGCTCTTTATTGCAGGCAAAGACAATTAAATTTATCTGCGATGGTGCCTTATCTGCTGGTACTGCCGCTCTTATCGACCCGTATGACGATGACCCACAATCACGAGGTTTACTAATCTGGAACGATGACGAACTCATTGACGCAATGGTGACATTTGATGCGATGGGTTTCCAGATTCATGCGCATGCCATTGGCGATGCAGCAATTGCTCAAGCACTTCGCGCGATTGATGCAGTGCAGAGAGTGAACCAACAATGGGGTCGCAGACCTGTGATAGCTCATGCTCAGCTG
>Ga0209230_10000525_pt1 | contig 15014 bp, 16 predicted proteins | sample LakOntMetagenome_FD_187467 | JGI IMG/M metagenome (GOLD analysis project Ga0209230, IMG submission 187467) | Freshwater and sediment microbial communities from Lake Ontario - Sta 18 epilimnion Metagenome (SPAdes) (version 2) | ecosystem: Environmental > Aquatic > Freshwater > Lentic | place... | reverse complement strand
TATTGTTGTCTGCAAAATCAATGGAGTTCTCCGTGATCTCTGGACCGATTTATCCGATGGTGATGTAGTCGAAGGCGTTTCAATCTCGTCTCCGGAAGGGTTAGCTGTCCTTCGCCACTCAACTGCCCACGTGATGGCGCAAGCTGTGCAACAGGTCTTCGCAGAGACTCGTTTGGGAATCGGCCCACCTATTACCGATGGTTTCTACTATGACTTCGATCCACAAGAACCCTTCAATCCCGATGATCTCGAGAAGATCGAGAGCGCGATGCGCAAGATTGTTAAAGAGGGTCAACGTTTCAAACGTCGCGTCACTAACGAGGCCGATGCGCTGAAAGAACTTGCTCACGAACCATATAAATGCGAATTGATTGGATTAAAGGGACCCGCTGGAGATGATGCGAGCGTCGAGGTTGGTGGGGGAGAACTCACCATCTATGACAATTTAGGTCGAGATGGACAACCTGTCTGGTCTGATCTTTGTCGTGGTCCACATCTGCCATCGACAAAACACATTCCTGCTTTTAAGTTGATGCGCAGTGCAGGCGCTTACTGGCGCGGCTCCGAGAAGAATTCGATGCTGCAACGAATCTACGGAACTGCCTGGCCATCTCAAGACGAACTCAATGCCTATCTAGAGCTTCTTGCTGAGGCAGAGAAGCGCGATCATCGACGTCTTGGCCAAGAGTTAGATCTCTTCTCTTTCCCGGACGAAATTGGTTCTGGCTTAGCTGTATTTCATCCAAAGGGCGGAATCATCCGTCGCGCGATGGAAGATTATTCGCGCAAGCGCCACGAAGATGAGGGATACGATTTTGTTTACTCGCCTCATCTAACTAAGGCGGCGCTCTTCCAGAAGTCAGGTCACCTTGATTGGTACTCCGAAGGAATGTACCCACCGATGATCATGGATGAAGAGCTCCATGAGGATGGAACAATCAAACGTCCAGGTCAGCAGTACTACATGAAGCCTATGAACTGCCCTTTTCACAATTTAATCTTTGCATCCCGCGGACGTTCATATCGCGAACTTCCTCTGAGACTCTTTGAATTCGGAACTGTCTATCGATACGAAAAGTCTGGCGTGCTTCATGGAATCACGCGCGCGCGTGGCTTTACTCAAGATGATGCCCATATTTACTGCACCAAAGATCAAATGCCGGGTGAACTCGATTCACTTCTTACCTTCGTGCTTAATCTGCTGCGTGACTATGGACTAGAAGATTTCTACCTCGAACTTTCTACCCGTAACCCAGAGAAGTCAGTGGGTGAAGATTTAGATTGGGAAGAAGCGACAGAGGCGCTACGCAAGGCGGCACTGGCGCAGAATCTTGAGCTAGTACTCGATGAAGGCGGCGCTGCTTTCTATGGACCGAAGATCTCAGTTCAAGCTAAGGATGCGATTGGCCGTACTTGGCAGATGTCTACAATTCAGGTGGACTTCCAATTGCCACAACGTTTTGAACTCGAGTACGCCGCATCTGATGGAACACGTCAACGTCCAGTAATGATTCACCGCGCACTCTTTGGTTCGATCGAACGCTTCTTTGGTGTTCTTACCGAACATTACTCTGGCGCATTTCCCCCATGGCTTGCACCAGTCCAGGCGATTGCAATTCCAGTCGCAGATACCTTTGCAGATTACTTGGTTGATGTCGTTGCACAACTGAAAAAAGCGGGCATTCGCGCCGAGCTCGATGCATCCGATGATCGCTTTCAGAAGAAGATTCGCAATGCGCAATTGCAGAAGATTCCATTTATGTTGATTGCTGGTGAAGAAGATATGAAGGCCGGAGCCGTCTCATTCCGTTACCGCAATGGCGAGCAGAAGAACGGTGTTCCTATTGCAGAGGCGATTGCTGAGATTGCAAAGGCTGCATCGGATCGCGTTCAGGTCTAGAGATGGCAGCTGACTTCATCGAGGGTGGCGCAGGTATGCCCGATGGCTGGCAACGGCTATGGGCGCCACACCGCCTCGATTATCTTCGCGGGGAGAATCGACCACTTGCCGGTAACGATGTCGAATGTCCCTTCTGCAAAATCCCACAACTCTCAGATGAAGAAGGTCTTGTTGTCGCGAGAGGTGAACATGCCTATGTTGTGATGAATCTCTATCCCTATAACCCGGGACACCTCCTCGTCTGTGCATTTCGCCATGTTGCCGACCTGACCGATCTCACTCTGGAAGAGCGTCATGAGATCACCGATATGACGTCACATGCAATGAAGACGGTGCGCAAAGTTTCGCAATGCGAAGGTTTTAATCTAGGAATGAATCAAGGTGCAATCTCAGGCGCAGGAGTGGCAGCACATATTCATCAACATATTGTCCCGCGCTGGTCTGGTGACGCAAATTTCATGCCGATAATCGGAAAAACGAAAGTTCTACCTCAGTTGCTTACTTTGACCCGGGATGAGTTAGCTGCGGCTTGGTAATTGCTCGAGATACGCTTTCACTAAATCTAAACCGAGACCATTGGCAAGATTGACTGGCAGCGCTGGAAATAGAATGCCAGCTGCAAAAGCACCATCTTCCATCTCCATCATATGATCTCGATACTCTTCTTGAAAATCTTTAACTAGTTCAATTAACTCTAAATCGCATCTGCCGACAGTAGGCGGTTGTGTTGAATAATCCATAGTGCTCAAATCATCAAGTGAGACTGTTCCGATAGGTTCACCGTTCTCGCCGTGAAGAACGAGATATGGCGTAACTACTGGATCAAATACTCGATTCGCGACTAAAACTGCATCATCGAAATCCATCTCCATGCCTTCTAATACAGTAACCAGAACCATTCTTGGAGTTTGGAATTCATCAAACTCCCTCCACAGGTCGATAGTCGAGTTATCGATGCCAGCGCCAGGGTTAATTGCAAAGATAGCCACATCGCATTCAGGGTCGACAGATGTAGCAACTTCGCCACCCAGCTTTTGAGCAAATTGCTCAGGGGTTGCGCTGACATGCGCATAAATCTTGATTTTCATAGCGTCGCGGCTAGTTGAACTCATAGAGGTAACTCTACGATGAGGTCATGGTTAGCTCTGCATTCAAACCCGCCGTCAATCGATTTATTGAACCTATCGCCCGATTGGCAATTAGAGCCCACATAACTCCCAACGCGGTCACTCTGACAGGCACGATTGGAACCGCCCTATCGGCTATGTATTTCTATCCGCGAGGCGATCTCTTCATTGGCACCCTCGTCATCATCTGCTTTGTATTGAGCGATCTCTTCGATGGAGCGATTGCAAGGCTCTCTGAATCCGGAGCCAGCGCTTGGGGCGGTTTCCTCGACTCAACCTGTGATCGGATTTCTGACTCGGTAATTCTGGGAAGCCTCATTATCTACTGCATTCTTGAAGGGCAAGAAATCTATCCGGTTATCATCGCAACGCTAGTTCTTGGTTTCCTGATTTCATATATCAGAGCGAAAGCTGAGGCTTTCGGAATAAGTTGCACGGTTGGAATCGCAGAGCGAACCGAGCGGTTAATCATTGTCCTGACGGCAATCGGCTTCCACGGACTTGGCGTCCCGCACATCTTGGCGGTTCTGATGTGGCTCTTACTCCTTGTTAGTGCGGTGACAGTAATTCAGAGAATCATTGTTGTGTATAGAGGTTTGGCGTAGATGGTCGCCCATCTCTCTTATATTGCCTATCTTCTTGGTTGGAAGCTGATTGGTGTTCTTCCCGAGAAGTGGGCATACCGAATCTTTTCGCGTATTGCGCAGAGTATGTATACGAAGAATAGCAAAGGCGTAAGACGGCTACGGAGAAATTACGCAATCGTTAAGCCAGATATTTCCCCGGAAGAACTAGAGAACTTAGTAATTGCAGGGCTGGAAAGCTACATGCGATATTGGTGTGACACTTTCAGGATTCACAGATGGAGTGCGAGGCGAATTGCCGCAACGGTAACAACTCACAATGATCACTTGCTTCGCGATCCTATGATTCAAGGCAGGGGAGTCATCATCGCCCTTCCGCATTCAGGTAATTGGGATCACGCTGGGGCATATTTCTGCAATGAGGGATTTCCACTAGTAACCGTCGCTGAGGTACTTAAGCCGGAGAAGTTATTTAAGAAGTTTCTTAATTATCGCGAAGAGATGGGTTTTGAAGTTCTCGGACTCGATTCCCGAGCCTTCGTCACTCTCATGAAACGTGCACGTGAGAAGCGCTTGATTGCCCTGGTTGCTGATCGAGATCTCTCATCCTCTGGGATTGAGGTCTCATTCTTTACCCATCGGACAAAGATGCCGGCAGGCCCTGCAGTTCTGGCAATCAAGGAAGGCTTACCCCTAGTTGCAGCTCATGTCAGTTATACAACCGCTGGAATTCATATCGATTTCCAAGAGATTGAGATATCGTCATCAGAAAATGAAGGCGAGAAAATTGCCCAGACGGTGCAGAACTTGGCAGCTGCCTTTGAAATTGGCATAGCTAAATCACCACAAGATTGGCACATGCTCCAACGAATCTGGATTGAAGAAGGAATGTATTCATGACCTTTGATCGAAAACGGATCGGCATAGTCTGCCCTTACGGGTGGGATACGCCTGGTGGTGTGCAGGCCCATATCGCCGACCTTGCAACCTTTCTCATATCGCAAGGTCATCACGTCTCGGTCTTAGCGCCAACTTCTGAAGAAGCGAACCTTCCAGATTATGTAGTGAGTGCAGGCAAGCCGATTTCAATTCCCTATAACGGAGCGGTTGCTCGGATTCTCTTCGGCCCCATTGCATTCTCTCGCGTCAAAAGTTGGATAGCTCAAGGGGATTTCGATCTACTCCATCTCCATGAGCCAGCAATTCCATCCATCTCCTTGCTCGCATGCTTTGCCGCCGAAGGCCCGCTCGTTGGAACTTTTCATGCGTCGGCGAAGCGACAGAAAGCGATCTTTGCAATCGGTCCCATTCTTGAACCTGTCATTGAGAAGCTGACTGCAAGAATTGCGGTGAGCGAAGCTGCACGAGAGACATTGACTGAACATTTAGAGACTGATGCAGTTGTTGTTCCCAATGGAATCTACGCCCGACGCTTGGCGCAAGGCTCGCTCAATCCGCAATGGGAAGGCAATTCGATAGGTTTTATCGGAAGATTCCAAGAGCCACGCAAGGGACTCTCAATTCTTGTTGACGCGTTACCAGCAATTATTGGTGAAGTACCTGACATCCGAATCATCGTTGCTGGACCCGGAGATGCAGAAGAGTTTCTGGAGGGTGTGCCATCGCACCTACATAGCCGATTTTCATTTCTTGGCCGAATCTCAGAGCAAGAGAAGGCCGACTTCCTCCATTCAATTGGCGTCTACGTTGCGCCAAATACCGGGGGAGAATCGTTTGGAATCATTCTCGCTGAAGCGCTGGCTGCTGGAGCTGCTGTTGTTGCGAGTGACATCCCAGCCTTTCAGGCGCTCCTTGGCAATGGAAAATACGGTTCACTCTTTGCCTCGGAAGATTCCTCATCACTCGCGGAATCCATCACTGCCTTGCTTAAAGATCGAAAGACCCGTGAACAACTTAAATTAGATGGAAAGGTCTACGCTCAGAATTTCGATTGGGATGAAGTCGCGAACCGAATTTACGATGTCTACGAGATGGCGATGGTAGGACTCGGTAAAGTAACCCTCTCATCCGAAAATCGTGGCTGGAATAAGTTTCTAGGAAAGTGATATGAATTTTAAATCTCTTCTGCTGCTCTTCCTTATCGCGATCTTTGCTTGGTACCTATCTTTTCTAGCCACTCGCCTCGATAGATTGCACCATCGCGTCGAAACCAGTTGGGCCAACCTTGATGGCCTACTTCAGCGTAGAGCGGCAATTGCAATTGAGATTGCTCGTTCTGAGATTGCAGATCCCGCATCATCACTCTTGCTTACATTTGCAGCTCACCAAGCAAGAGATGCAAGCGTCAAAGATCGCTCGCAGGCTGAAACAGGTCTATCTGGCACATTAGGTATCTTGTTGGAAACTTCAGAGACGATGCAAGGAGCGATTGAGCAAGAGCTTCTTCGAGAGCTGAGTGATCTCAATGAGAAGATTAAGGTCGCAATTTCACTTCACGTCGAATCTGTTAATCGGACTCAATTGATTCGATCGAAGTGGATTATTCGTACCTTCAGATTGGCTGGACGAGCTCCTCTTCCAGTGACCTATGAGTTTGAAGCTGATGTTCTTTAGAAGAGGGATTGCTCTAGCGCTTGCAACTTTCTCAATCCTTACAGTTCTGGTAGCAATCTTTGGAACAGTTCCTGTTGCAAAGTTTCCTTTGTCATTCTTCAACACTGGCCCCGTCAGCTCGCTCACTGGAGCCGAAGGAAGCGATGGACCAGTACTTGTAGTTAAGATCGATGACACCACCCTTGCCCATCCTCAAGTGGGGCTAAAGAGCGCAGATGTTGTCTATATTGAACAAGTCGAAGGTGGGCTTACTCGCTTAGCCGCCGTTTTCTCCTCGAAGATTCCTGCTCTGATCGGGCCAGTTCGATCCGCCCGGATATCCGATATCGAACTTCTATCTCAATACGGAAAGGTTGGCTTCTCCTATAGCGGTGCGCAGCGACTGCTCTTGCCGGTGATCGCAACCGCGGATCTATATGACCTAGGAGCAAATAAGTTTGGCCCGAAGTTTTACGCGAATGACCCGGCGCGCATCGCACCCTACGCAATGATGGTGAAGGCGCAGGAATTGTTAGTCGAAGCCCAGCAACGTGGCATCGCACCTGTTACTTCAAAGAATATGGGCTGGAACTTCGATGGACCTTCTTCAGAGCCGATAGCAATCAAGGGCGCACATATTTCATGGCCAGCAAGTAGTTACGATGCGATCTGGTCCGAGTCAGAAGATCGATGGTTGCTCAATCACAACGGAGAAGTGAATCTAGATTCTGATGGATATATCTTGGGACCGAAAACCTTCGTCATCCAAATGGTTTCAATTACCGATTCGATTTTCAAAGATAAAGTCGGTGGGGTCACACCGTTCTCTGCGACGGTAGGTACAGGCAAGTGCTATCTCTTACGCAATGGTGGCTACATTCCATGCAATTGGAGCCGTCCCAATGAGCAATCAGGCACGACCTTCACCGACCTCAATGGCAATGAAGCGACCTTCGAGCCAGGACAAATTTGGTTCGCGCTCACCTCGAAAGAGCCTGATTTCTCGCTCAAGACGGTGCGAGATGCGACAACTACAACCAGGAAGTAGACTTCCCACTCTTAAGAATCGCACTTCAATCTCTCTCAAAGGGGTCTATCAATGTCTGAGGCAACGGGTACAGCTCGCGTAAAGCGCGGTATGGCTGAGATGCTCAAGGGTGGCGTCATCATGGATGTCGTCAACGTCGAACAGGCAAAGATCGCCGAAGATGCCGGAGCATGTGCTGTCATGGCGCTCGAGCGAGTGCCAGCAGATATTCGCGCTCAAGGTGGCGTTGCGCGCATGTCAGATCCCGACATGATTCAAAAGATTCAAGCAGCTGTATCTATTCCAGTGATGGCCAAGGTGCGAATCGGTCACTTTGTAGAGGCTCAGATTATCGAGAGCCTCGAAGTCGATTACATCGACGAATCAGAAGTACTCACACCAGCAGATTTCACCAACCACATCGATAAGTGGAACTTTAAGATTCCATTCGTCTGTGGTGCGACCAACCTCGGAGAAGCCCTTCGCCGCATCAACGAAGGTGCGGCAATGATTCGCTCTAAGGGCGAGGCCGGTACAGGTGATGTTTCAAATGCAATGACACATATGCGCACAATTGGCGCTGAAATTCGTCGCCTGACTTCAATGCGCGAAGATGAGCTCTATGTTGCAGCGAAAGAGATGCAGGCGCCATTCGCGCTTGTTCAAGAAGTAGCTGCTACCGGGAAGCTTCCCGTTGTTCTCTTCACTGCAGGTGGCATCGCGACTCCAGCAGATGCCGCGCTCATGATGCAGATGGGTGCAGATGGAGTCTTTGTTGGCTCTGGTATTTTCAAATCTGGAAATCCTGCGGCGCGCGCGGCAGCTTGCGTAAAGGCAACAACGTTCTTCGATGATCCTAAGGTTCTTGCTGAAGCCTCACGCGGCTTAGGTGAAGCCATGGTTGGAATCAACGTTGCTGATATTCCGGTTCCTCACCGTCTTGCAGAACGTGGCTGGTAGTTAAAGCTTTCAATGAAGATTGGTGTACTCGCCCTACAAGGTGATTTCCGCGAACACATTAAGGCATCCGAGCTCGCTGGCTATTCTGCAGTTGCGGTTCGTCGGCCCACAGAACTTGATGGCATTGATGCGTTAATTCTTCCTGGTGGAGAATCAACCACGATTGCGCTGCTAGCAAAGACGTATCAACTCTTTCAACCCATCCGCAAGAGAATCTCAGAGGGTTTTCCGGTCTACGGATCTTGTGCCGGAATGATTCTTTTAGCCGATCACATTATTGATGGTGCGCAGGGACAAGAGACTTTTGGTGGCATAGATATGACGGTACGGCGCAACGCATTCGGTCGCCAGGTCGAGTCCTTTGAGGGTGAAATAGATTTCCTTGATAAAAAAGTAAATGGCGTTTTTATTCGAGCTCCCTGGGTCGAAGAAGTTGGTAGTTCAGTCCAGGTACTGGCCTCTAGCGCTGGCCACCCGGTTGCCGTAAGGCAGGGTCATCTCTTGGCAACAAGTTTTCATCCAGAACTCACCGGCGATCTCACCGTCCACCAGTACTTTTTTGAAGAGATTTGTGGCTAGGCGCTACTCTTACCCCATTAGTCAATAAGAATCGTTCACAAATAACGATTTACTAGTACCTCGAGGTGATCCATGTCAGGCCATTCCAAGTGGGCAACTACCAAGCATAAGAAAGCTGTCATCGATAGCCGTCGTGCAAAGAACTTCGCTAAGTTAATTAAGGCGATTGAAGTTGCATCGCGAAATGGTGGACCTGATATTGATGGAAACCCAACTCTCTTTGATGCAATCGCTAAAGCCAAGAAGAATTCCATGCCGGCCGATAACATCGAACGTGCAGTCAAGCGCGGTGCTGGCCTCGAATCAGGCGGCGCCGATTGGCAGACGATTATGTATGAGGGTTATGGTCCAAATGGCGTAGCGATCATGATTGAGTGTCTTTCAGATAACCGCAACCGTGCAGCTTCGGAGGTACGTGTAGCGGTAACGCGCAACGGCGGAACTATGGCTGATCCTGGTTCAGTCTCTTACCTCTTTAATCGCAAAGGCGTCATCATCGTCAACAAGGTTGCAGGTGTCACTGAAGATTCAATCCTCGAAGCAGCCCTTGATGCCGGCGTAGAAGATGTAAACGACCTTGGCGAATCTTTTGAGGTTGTCTGCGAAGCATCAGATTTAGTAGCTGCTCGAACCGCGCTCCAGAGTGCTGGCATAGATTACGAATCCGCTGATTCTTCATTTCTTCCATCGATGAGCATTCCGCTCGACGCGGAAGGTGCGCAGAAGGTCTTCGAACTCATCGATGCAATTGAAGAGCTTGACGATGTTCAGAATGTCTTTGCTAACTTCGATGTATCAGATGAGGTAATGGCGAGCCTTTCATAAGGTTTTTCTCGACCGCCCCATAGGCTTCGTGCCATGGCCAACACAAAGATCATTATGGGTATCGACCCGGGTCTGACACGTTGTGGCGTCGGTGTTATTTCACAGAAGAGCGCTCGAGATCTGAGCCTCGTTCAAGTCGGAGTCATCCTTACTCCAGTAGATGCACCGCTGGAAGAGCGATTGCTTGGCATCGAACGAGAAATTGAGATGTGGATTGAACGCACCAGACCAGATGTGGTTGCAGTCGAGCGAGTATTTGCGCAACACAATGTGCGAACAGTTATGGGAACAGGTCAAGCCGCTGGTATTGCACTTTTAGTCGCAGCTCGCCGAGGTATTCCAGTGGCGATGCATACTCCATCAGAGGTAAAGGCAGCGGTTACTGGTTCTGGTCGCGCTTGAAAAGTGCAGGTGGCCGAAATGGTCAAGCGGATCCTTAATCTTGAAGTAATTCCAAAACCAGTTGATGCGACCGATTCACTTGCACTTGCAATCACCCACGCATGGCGCGGTGAAAATACTTCGCGCCTTGCGACTGCAGTCAAGGCAGAGAAAGAGCGTCTTGCTAAACTGAGGTCACAATGATTGCTCATCTCACCGGCACCGTGCGCCATCTCACCACCGAGAAGGTTGTTTTAGAGGTTGGGGGAGTTGGCTACTCAATTTCAATCACCGCACGGACATCTACCCATATCGTTATGGGTTCTGAGATGAGCTTGGCAACAACCCTTGTGGTTCGGGAAGATTCGATGACCATCTTCGGGTTTTTAGATACCCGCGATCGTGACATCTATGAGACCTTGCAAACCGTTACTGGCATTGGACCAAAGGTTGCGCTTGCAATAACTGGGGCACTTACTCCCGATGAGCTTGCCCGGGCAATTTCGCTGGAAGATATTGCAGCGATCGAGAAAGTCCCTGGCATCGGACGTAAAGGCGCGCAGCGTCTTATCCTAGAACTGAAGGGGAAGCTTGTCAGCGATACATCAACACCACAGCTCGTTACTCACTCGGCGGTACGCGACCAATTACTTTCTGCCCTTACAGGTCTTGGATTCACAGCGAAGGAATCAGATCTTGCAATTAACAATACTTTTGCACATCTAGTCGAGAATGGTGAAGAACCATCGACAATGAGCGTTCCAGAGCTTCTCAAACTAGCGCTTCAGAATGGAAAGAGATGAGCGAGCGAATCGTAGATCCCGCACTTCTCACTTCGACATCCGAGGAATCAACTGCCGAACTTGCACTTCGTCCAAAATCTCTAGATGAGTTTGTAGGTCAACATCGGGTTCGCGAGCAACTCAGTGTTCTTCTCAGCGCCGCTAAATCACGTGGCGCATCCGCCGACCACATTCTGCTCTCAGGCCCTCCTGGCTTAGGTAAGACAACGCTTGCGATGATTCTTGCCGGCGAGATGGGTGCTCCAATCCGTATATCAAGCGGTCCGGCGATCACTCATGCTGGTGACCTTGCCGCGATTCTCTCCTCGTTAGTTGAGGGAGAGATTCTCTTCCTCGATGAGATTCATCGTCTCTCTCGACCTGCGGAAGAGCTGCTTTACATGGCGATGGAAGATTTTCGCGTTGATGTAATTGTTGGCAAGGGTCCAGGTGCAACGTCAATCCCGTTACAACTGCCGCACTTCACATTGGTTGGTGCAACAACTCGCGCTGGATTACTTCCTTCTCCGCTTCGGGATCGCTTCGGCTTCACAGCTCACTTAGATTTCTACGAAAGCGAAGAGCTCGAGAAAGTTATTGCAAGAAGTGCCACTCTCTTAGGAGTTTCGATTGATGGCGCAGCGGTGGCTGAGATTGCGGGAAGGTCGCGAGGTACACCCCGTATCGCCAACAGATTACTGCGGCGAGTCCGCGATCTTGCTCAAGTATCTGGCTCGACACAGCTCTCACATCAACACGCACTTCGCGCCCTTGAGATCTACGAAGTCGATGAGAAGGGTCTCGATCGCCTCGATCGTTCAGTCCTGCTTGCCTTAATCGAACGATTCAATGGCGGACCGGTCGGTCTATCAACCCTGGCAATCGCAGTCGGCGAAGAGGTTGAGACGGTAGAGGCAGTGGCAGAGCCATTCCTGGTCCGTCATGGCTTGATGGCTCGCACACCAAGGGGTCGAGTAGCGACGCCTGCTGGTTATGAGCATGTGGGACGCACACCACCTCCGGGCGCGCCTTCACTTTTCGACACCTCAGCGCAGTAGCACCTAGACTCTGCCCCTATGTCCACACCAACAAAAACCGTAAAGAGCTCCGGCCGCCCAGGGCGCGCCCTTGCGATTCTGGCCCTCATTCTCGTCGGCCTCACCGCAACAGCTCTACTTCAGGGCGCAACATCAGTTCGCCTAGGCCTTGATCTCCGCGGAGGTACGAGCGTCACGCTTCAGCCTCGCGCATCCAATGACTCAAATAAAATTACCTCAGAGGCAATTGATCAAGCAGTAACAATTATTCGCCAACGCGTTAACTCACTCGGTGTTGCTGAGTCTGAAGTTACCGCTCAGGGCAGTGGAACAAATCGTCAGATTGTGATCTCAGTTCCTGGCGACTCTGGTCGTCGGGTGGTCGACCTCGTTGGTCAGACTGCTGAACTTCGCTTCCGTCAGGTTCTTGCAACTGCAGCGGGAACGCCAGGTACCGGCGCTGACGCAGCAACACCTGCTGCTGGTGTTGCGCCAGATATCAATGCGCAGTTCGCTGCACTTGATTGCACCAATGTTGCAAATCTTCAGGGCACTGGTGCAGATGCGCCAACCGACACAATCGTTGCTTGTGATCGCACAGGTTTCAGCAAATTTATCCTCGCTCCAGCTGAGGTACTAGGTACTCAAGTATCAAAGGCTGCCGCTGGACTCGATACACAGGCTGGCAGTGTCTGGACCGTTTCACTCACATTTAATGGCGACGGTACAAAAGCATTTGGAGCCCTCACCAATCGCGTGACCTCACTTGCATCACCACAGAATCAGGTCGCAATCGTTCTTGATGGCCTCGTTGTTTCAGCTCCATCAATTAACGAAGCAATTCCATCAGGAAATGCACAGATCACGGGTAACTTCTCACAGGTAGAAGCTCAGGATCTGGCAAACGTGCTGAAGTACGGTGCACTTCCACTCGCATTCGATCGCGGCGAAGTTCAGCAGGTCTCACCAACACTTGGTGCAGATCAACTTAATGCTGGCCTTCTAGCGGGCGCACTCGGAATGTTGCTCGTCTTTATCTTCTCGGTCATTTACTACCGTGTCCTTGGCTTTGTCACCGTTGCATCTTTGATCGTTGCAGCTGGAATGCTCTATCTCACCTTCTTGGTTTTGGGTGAAGCGATTGGATTCACTTTGACTTTGGCGGGAATCGCCGGAGCAATCGTTGCCATCGGTGTTACCGCCGACTCATTCATTGTCTACTTTGAACGTATCCGCGATGAAGCACGTGAAGGACGCTCACTACGTTCAGCGGTTGAATCTGGCTGGCTACGCGCTCGTCACACAATTATCGTCGCTGACATGATCTCTATCCTGGCTGCGGTCCTGCTCTACTTCTTCGCAGTAGGCGGCGTGCGCGGGTTCGCATTCACACTGGGTCTTACTACTTTGATTGACCTCTTGGTGGTCTTCATCTTCACCAAGCCGCTTATGACACTTCTTGCAAAGATTGATTTCTTCTCATCGGGCCATCCGATGTCGGGGCTATCTGCCAAGAGCGTCGGCACCAAGAGTCCAATGACTCGCGGATCAGCTACATCAGAGAACGTGGAGGGTTAATCAGATGGCTCAACTTTCAGGACTTGGAAACCGTCTCTACTCAGGTGAGACATCATTTAACATTATCGGCAATCGCAAGCGCTGGTATTCGATCTCTGCAGTATTCGTACTGATCTCAATCGGCGCACTCGCAATACAGGGACTTCACCTCGGAATCGAATTCAAGGGTGGTTCTTCGTATACCGTCAATAAGGCAGGCATCAGCATTGAAGATGCTCGTGCAACCGTTGAAGAGACTGGTATCGCTGGCGAACTTATCGTTCAAAAGATTGGCGATTCAAAGATTCGTATCCAGACTGGAACTCTTACACCAACAGAATCCACAGCAATCGAGAATGCACTCGTTGCAAAGTTTGCGGTAGCTATTGAGGATATCGATACTCAGATCGTCGGACCATCATGGGGTAAAGAAATCACCAAGAAGGCTCTCTACGGACTTATCGCATTCCTGCTTGCGGTGATGCTCTTCCTCGCAATGACCTTCGAACCGAAGATGGCGATCGCTGCAATTGTCGCAGTGGTGCACGACGTCTTGATTACAGTTGGAATCTACGCTGTTGTTGGTTTTGATGTGACCCCGGCTACCGTCATCGGTTTCTTGACCATCTTGGGGTATTCTCTTTATGACACTGTTATCGTCTTCGATAAGGTGCGCGAGAACACAAAGTCAATCGCTGCTTCCGGAAAGAGCACATACTCTGAAGCGGCAAACCTTGCCGTTAATCAGACAATCGTTCGTTCGGCAAACACATCAATCATCGCGCTTCTTCCAGTAGGTTCAATCCTCTTCGTAGGAGCTGGACTGCTTGGAGCAGGAACGTTGAAGGATCTCTCACTTGCGCTCTTTATTGGTCTCGCAGTTGGTACCTATTCATCAATCTTCATCGCACCTCCATTCCTTGCGGCACTTCGTGAGAAAGAGCCAGCAATGATTGCTCTCGCAAAGCGAGTCGCAGCACGCGGGGGAGCAGCTCCAGTTGCCAGTGAGGTACATGCAGTACGTCCTTCTACTGGCCGCGGTCCTCGTAATCAACCTAAGCGCAAGGGTCGCAAGTAACCCTCAACTACCATGGCTGAACTCTCTCTGATTGATCCATTGATTGGGTCACTCAAAGAGCACTACGAGAGCGTTGATGAGGAACTTCTTCGACGCGCATTCGCTGTTGCTAACGAAGCCCATGCCGGTCAGGTGAGAAAATCTGGGGAAGAGTACATCACTCATCCAGTAGCGGTCTCTGAGATATTGGCAGAGCTCGGTCTCAACACAGTAACTGCTGTGGCATCTCTCTTACATGACACAGTGGAAGACACTCCTTATTCCCTAGAACAGTTGCGCATTGATTTTGGTGATGAGATTGCAAATCTTGTTGATGGAGTAACCAAGCTCGACAAGTTGACCTACGGACCGACCGCCGAGGCGGAGACCGTCCGCAAGATGGTTATTGCCATGTCTCGAGATATCCGTGTGCTTGTTATCAAATTGGCTGATCGTCTTCATAATGCACGTACTTGGGGATATGTCTCCTCTGACAGTGCGGTACGTAAGGCGAGAGAGACTTTAGATATCTATGCACCATTGGCCCATAGATTGGGCATGAATGCGGTGAAGTGGGAGCTGGAAGACCTTAGTTTCGCCGTAATCGAACCGAAGAAGTATGAGGAAATCACACTACTGGTTGCA
>Ga0209230_10000524_pt1 | contig 15021 bp, 16 predicted proteins | sample LakOntMetagenome_FD_187467 | JGI IMG/M metagenome (GOLD analysis project Ga0209230, IMG submission 187467) | Freshwater and sediment microbial communities from Lake Ontario - Sta 18 epilimnion Metagenome (SPAdes) (version 2) | ecosystem: Environmental > Aquatic > Freshwater > Lentic | place... | reverse complement strand
GGCACCTCGTAATAAATATTATTCAAATTGTTGGAAATTTTGTCCAAATTATAGGCGGCGTCTTCAATGTATTTGACATATTGTTTGTATGTCAATTGTAATCGGTCCATGATTCCAGAATAATTCGGCAGAATATTTAAAAATTGCCAATTTCTATTAGGATCACATGCGCTTTCAATGAGATGTTGGAGTTGTTGGATATCTTCAGGTGTTGCTTTTGGATAGTAATTGATCATGTTTGAATGAGCCTGTTTCATTTCACAAATTTCAACATTTAATTGATTCAATGTTTTTTTGAGATTCTCTATCGGATGCTCCTCAAATTCCTTTTTAAATTTGTGAATTTCATTTGTTTTCGTCGCATTCTCTTCCAAATCGTAGAACATAAATTTGATCCGGTCGGATATGTGCTCCTTTTCCGCCGCCGATAAAACTGCTTTAGAAAAACTGCCGCCCCTCACTTTCTCTATTCCATGATAATGCATGTGCGATATTACGATTCCATCCACGTTTCTCGGCATTTCATTCCAATAACTACTTTCTATTCCCTTTATTTGATGGGGTTTGATTGTGTCCCGATAGAGACAACCGCATTCCGTAATTATGTCGGCTTCCGAACAATCGTTGAGTTGGCTTATTCGCGGATATATGAAAAAATCATAGGGCGCATTCACCAATTTCAATACATAAATTGTCACGTTGTTCATTTATGTATTAATTTGTTTTATTTTGTAAGTATTTTATATATTAATTATTAATAATGGATGAACACACAGGTTATGAATACACAGGCGATGAATACACAGACGATGAAGATGTTCCAACAGAAGATGATACATTGGATGCAATGCTTAAAACTTTACATGATATTTCAAATAAAGTTCATTTGAAAATGAATGGATATCAATTAATGGAATTATTTTTTGAATTTGCGAATGCGTTTACAGACGAAACAAGTGGTTCTAATATATTATTAGAAAACTGCGTTTTTGAAATTCCAATTGGCACAATTTTTTACAGAGCAGTCACGATTCACAAAGATATAATTGAGCAATTTGGAATTCTTGAGGACGCAGTCAATGCTCTAAATGCTGGAATAAGTAATGAAAAAGATATTAAAGAGGCATGTGGCATGGGCGGTGATACTACATTTTGCAATTCACATCCAATTGAAAACATGACAATTCGCAATCCATCAGCAATTAACAATGTCATGGCTATATTAAAAACAAATCGTGTGATCAAGGTTTTTAGTTTTCTTCCAATTCAACAAATAATTGGATTACAATTAAAAAGCGGACAAACACACGATCGGGGTTTTTTTCGCGAATGTTGTAAGTCAGGTGACTTTGACAGTTTTTTGAAAACATATGGATTTAATGCCGTTGTCATCATGGATGAGGTTGATAAATATTTAAGGATGCCATTGATATTAAATCCAACTAGACAAATAAAAAAACCAGGTGAATGGGCAGGACTTTATTATGAAGCTCGTGGTGAAAATGATGATGAATTATTACCACTTTATGCAAAACCTGGTCAATCTGTTGCTGGTCATGAACGTGTCAACACACGAGAAGATACAATAGCATATTTAAACGAAATTTCAGAAAATGACATGACGGAACGACAAGGTTATCCAGTTTCAGTTGATGAAATTGTTATTGGAACAGTTTATCCAGAAATGGTCATACAACCATATTGCGTTGATGTGACAGAATTAGTATCGTTTGACAATTTTTACATAATAAATAATTTGAAATCAATTAAAAGAAGCTTTGATTTTATTCCAAAAATAAACAAAAATTCATTTATAAAAGATGGTCAAATTAATACATCAAACGGAAAAGAACCTTGTTTTGTATTAGAAGAATCTCTTAATAAGAGAAGAATTAAGTATGAAGAAAGAGGACACAACACAGTGGTGTTGCCTTATTTAATTGATTATTATACTGATTTACAACTATTGACTCATCTATATTCATTGTTTGAGAAAGCTACAGAAACACCAGATATTTTTGTATTCACGCGCTCACCATCGGCACTAAAGCCAACTATTAATGTTGCTGGAAATCAATTTAATTTTGGAGTTTCATCCTCAAATCAGAAACAAAACACAGAACGAGCAAAAAAATCACAAGGAAATACAAACAAATTTATAAATAATAATAATAAAAAACAACAAATATATAATAAAAAACAACCAATAAGTGTACATAAAAACAAATGGGGTAAAAACAATTGGGGTGGAAATAAAAAAACAAGACGCAATCAACAAAATCGCAAAACAAAGAAATCCAAGAGAAGACGCCGAAGATCTACACGTAAATGAATCCCTCCAATTCCATGATCTTCTTAATTTCATTCTCGTTTTTGGGAGAATTCTCTATCGGCATAATAAAATCATTGTTTGTCGGCATCAATTCAAACATCTTGTATGTTTTATTCAATTCTTCCAAATCTAAGACTTTTGTGGTTTTCAACCATTCGTAAAATGAAATATTTAATAAAGAGTGGCTTTCGCTTTTGTATTCACGAAACCGCTTCAACGACTCGCGCAAATCGGTTGCGCTATTTTTATTATAATCAGTGCCCGACAAAACCAACACCTGTCTGAATTCGCATTTTGTCATTTGTATTTGATCTAATATCTCTTTCAAATCATATATTAATACTGTATGTTTTGACAAGCTCAAGTGGCGCAATACCCGGTCACAACCATAAGCAAACATATCCATGTCTTCGCTCAAACACGCATAAGCTGCGCCGCTTAAAACAAGCTCGGCGCATAATACGTCGGCTTCGCCTCGCGCATCCGTCCATGTGATGCCGCTATGTGTGAGCAAGTTCTTCACCATTTTGATATCTGTGTCCCTAACTCTTACAAATTCCTTCTTTAATTTCACCAATTCCAATTCCATATCAGCCTTCTCATCTGCGTCTTTTATTTCCGACATTTGATTTTTGATTTCGTTGTATTTTTCCTCCGCTTGGATCTTTTTTTCGCGCCGCTCTTTTAGCAATTCTTTCTTCTCTATTGGTGCCACCCCATCAAACACAAATATTGGAATAATATTGTATTCACGAAACACCGAAATCATTAGATAGAAATGCTCTATCAACCGGTTTTCACCAATGAAGCGATAGAGATAAATACTTGCATCTACTGAGATACGTTTTCCAGATAATTCTTCCAATCCAATTTTATTTATTGCTTTTCCGTCACATTTTGCTGATAAAAACTTGTTCAAATTTTTGATTCCCATTGTAAATTAGTAGTTGGTTTTTATTGATATGAAAACAAATTTTCAAATCAATTTTTTTGGAATATATATAATGTCTGGCGCACCAACCAAATATGATGTAAGTGGAACAGATCTAATTACTATATTTGCCCCATATGTAAGTGGCACTAAAGCAGCCGTCACAGGATACGAAATGAGTATATCTGGTGATTTAAATAATGTTTTTGCCCCATATGTAAGTGGCACTAAAGCAGCAGCCACTGGATACTTAGTGCCGACATTAGGCGATTTGAATAATGTTTTTGCTATATTTTCAGCTGGTCTTCCGTCAGTGTTTCCGCCATTTTCAGTTACTGGTACAAGTAACGTCACAACTTATACAAACAGCACTTATGTTGTGACGTTTTTAACAAACGGATCCATGACATTTTTAGCAAATGCGAAGAAACCAACAACTGTGGAATATTTATTGGTTGGCGCGGGAGGCGCGGGTGGTAGTAGTTGGACTTCAAATATAAATTACGGAGGAGGCGGTGGAGCAGGAGGACAAGTTTTAAAAACATCAAATATTTTAGGAAGTCCGGCATCAACAACCACATTGAATTTTATTGTTCCTGGAATAACAACCGCGGTGGGAGCCAAAGGAGCTGACGCATCCGCATCAGGCACTGGAATAACAACTGTGACGTCAGTCGGTGGAAATGGCGGCGGAACAGGACAGTCAAGTTCTGTTGCTGGTGGACTTGGAGGAGTTGGAGCAAATGGTGGGGGGAGTGGCGGAATTGGAGGATATGCTTATGGAAATCAAGGCACAAAAGGCGGTGATGGAACTGGTGTTTTAATAAATGGAACAACATATTATTTTGGCGGCGGTGGTTCCGGAGGAAATGACACTACTGGAAGCCCTATTGGAGGATTGGGCGGAGGAGGTGGTAGTGGCGGCGGAGGAAATGGAAACAATGCTTCAAATCCATATATTGGTCCAAACGGAATAAGTCTAGCTTCGTCATCTACTGGATATCTTAATACTGGCGGCGGTGGCGCTGGAACGAATGGCAATAGAGGAGTGGGGTTTCACAGAGCAGGCGGTTCTGGAATAATTGTTGTGTGGTTCACTTACACATAAAACTTTTAAAATTTATATATAAACTATTTGATAGTTTATATAAAAGCAATGAAATATACTTTTGAAGAATTAATGAAGATCATTTTTGAAGATCGCGCTGATTATGAAGCCGAATTCATCAAAACAGCCAAAGTGTTATTATGCGAGGTCTGTCCTCACACTAATGTCATTGATGATTATATTGATTATGGTTTGGATAGCTCATGTAGAATATGGTATTGCGGAACTTGTTATAAAACGCTTAGATAGATAGAGCAATTTACGCATTGCCACCCCTACTTGTTAGAAGCTTAACATCTTTATCCGACAAACACAAAAATCCCTTTGACGTGGAGAGGCCAAAGGTCTTGCCATTACAATCCGGGCCAGCCGAAGAGTAAATGATGTCATTAATTCTTTGTTCAGGAACGTAAACGCCACTTTGAAGTCCTTCAAACCCTTCTACTTTTTTGCCAGGGGCAGTGGTATTAGTGACAGAAATGTAATCCTCAGGAGCGGCATTTCTATTATGAAAGTATTCCATGGCACCGGCAAATCCTTCATATGGATATTGCGACAAAGTGTTGGCGCCGCGCTCATCATTTGGAGATAGTCCGCTGGTGCTAAACATCATCGCAACAATAATGATGATAAATAATCCGGCGCAAATCAATAAAATATCCGAATCAGTTTTAGAGGGCATTTATGACAATAATTATATAATTACCCAATATAAATAATTATACCTAAACCCATTATTTTTTTCCGTTTCTTTGCAAATACGTCAACGGCGGTAAAAAAGCAATATTCGGATCCACTATTCCACTTTTAAACATTGTCGTCATTCGTTTTGCCAAAGTGTCATATGATTTTGATAGAGATTTGCGTTTCTTTTGATATGATTTTTTTTTGACATAAATGTTGCTACTTAGTTTTAAAGAGATTTTGTCCGCCAATTTTTTAATATATTCTATGCTTTCTTTTAACGCTGTTGAATAATTATCATATAAACTCATTATGTCAGTTTCGGTTTTGGAATAATCTTCTTTGATTTTTGACGCGGCAATAGTTAATTCATTAACTGCTTTATTCTTTTCATATAATCCGGTGGCCACATCAATTGCTGTATCTTCATTGTGTTTTCTGTATTTTTCAAGGAGATCCAAAATTTTTATATTTTTTTCATCCGCTTTATCATTATTCAAAACCATGTCGTTGTCAAATTTTTTTTCAATCCATGCGGTATCTTTGCGCATTTTGTCTAAAAGACATTTTTCTGCTGCCTTTTTATTAAAAAACTGCGCCACAGGATCATTACACACATTATTTGTTTTTGTCATAATTTTTGTATGAAGCAATATATGCATCCAAATAATGCCTACAAAAATGATGGTCAAAAAAAATGCTGAATTTAAAATGTATATCTTATTCAAATTAAAATATGAAATGACTGGCATTATAATATGTATTGTTACATTTTATTTATTGCGTTTTTCATATCAGACAAGTTTACTTTATTTTGGTTGACAACGGACATGGCGCCCTTTGTCATGCGACTTTGAACAATGGCCGCTGCTATTATTTTCTGCATTCCTTCTTTAACTGCCAAGATATTATTTTGAATCGCGATCGCTAAATTTGTCACCCGGCCTTCCGATTTGTCATAACTGTTCTGAAGCTTCACAAGATTACTGTCATAAACCTCCATTTTTTTATCAAATATTTGTTTTTCGCCATTTATTTTGCTAATTAATGGCGTCTGCATGCTTTGAACAAGTATTTTTGATTGATTGCTCATACATTTCTTAATATTTTCTTCGGAACTTTTCCCAAATATCCATGAAAACATCCACATAAAAGTCATGAAACTTGGATTACATTCTATTTTATCCATTTTACCAGATATGTTTAAGTGTTTAGCAGAAAACATGATTCCCAAAGTGGCATATGTAAATACAATTAAAATATACATTGTTTTTGACCATAATGCGTCTTCTACTCCCAAATCAAATACAAATAATTTTTCTGAAGGGGCTGTTGATGACATCCTATATACTTATTCTCCGATAAGTTAATTTGCTTAAAATAATCATAGAGATAAATCATATAGTTTTCATATAACCATGAATTCAATCACGCAAAGTCTAAATATGAAAGCATTGATGGAAAGCGATGATTATGTGAATAATACCGAGAAAATCAAAACTGTCAAACATAGCGAGGATATTTTAGCCGATATTGGCAAAATATGCGAATTGAAAAATACTCATCCTAAAATGAAAATTGTGGAGGAGGAGAAATTCAAACATCTGTGCCAGACTTCGTGTCCTTTTTTGTATAACAATTACACCGATATTTTTAATAAGGTTGTCAACGACGAGTTGGATCTTAAAATGATGGTGAATTTTGTAAAAATTTTGAAGCAGATAGAGGAAGGCGCGATTGATCAATATGATGCCTCAGTAAAAGTAGGCACGATTTTGAAGGAGATGTATGTAGACAGTGCTATGCGCAAGGGTGCCAAATTAGACGAGGCCAATGCTTCCGACGCCGTAAAGTTTGTGGAGCCTAAGAAATTGTCTTGGGTGGAATTTAAAAAGAAGAAGGAATAAATTAGAAAATAATTGTCAAATAATAATTATTTTCTCCAAAATAGATTTAGAAAAACTGCGTTTATAATTCTATTATCCACAAAAATGAACGAAGACAATCATGTATTAACAATCAAAACTGTCCAGATCCAACCTATCCGAAATTTGACCACTGCCCTAAAAGACATTCTTACCGATGCCACCATCACCTTCACCAAAGAAGGCATGAAAATCATTAATTTTGACAAGACCCATACTATGTTGGTTAGTGTGAATCTGAACTCCAAGAAGTTTGAGCACTACAATTGCCATCCCGATAAGATCGTGGTTTGTACAAACACCATGCATTTTTTCAAGCTTATTTCTACCCTATCCAATGACGACACTCTCACAATGTATATTGACAAGGAGGATTACCAGGACGGCATCGTCTCATATTTGGGCATGGAGTTTGACAATCGCAATGTAGGGCAAACCTATGATTACAAGTTGCGCCTGATAGAGCCTGACACCGAAGAATTAGTGATTCCGGATGTTCAGTATTCCACCATTATTAATTTGCCCACTGCTGATTTCCAGAAGATCGTAAGGGATCTGAATGCGCTAACGGATCGCGTGGAGATCAAATCCGTGGGCGATGATTTGATATTTTCGTGTGTGGGGACATTTGCCAAAACCAAGTTTAAGCGATCGGAGTCTGATAGACACATGGACTTTGTTATGAAGCCGGATCCTTCCGTGGTAATTCAAGGCGAGTTTTCGGTGAAAAGTCTGAATAATTTCATCAAGTGTACACCACTGTGTACTCATTTGGAGATGTATTTGGGTAATGATTTGCCGCTTATTGTTAAGTACGATGTGGCATCGCTGGGTGAAATTAAGTTGTGTTTGGCGCCTTTGCCCCCGAGTTAATTAAGGGAACTACGTTCCCTTATGATCCCTCCTAAGGAAACCAAGGTTCCAAGGCGCCTTTGGCGCCTAGAAGTGGAGCACCGAAGGTGCTCTCCCTTATGATCCTTCCTTTAAAGATGATGATGTTTCCTTATAATAGTACTAATGCCTCAAGATCCTTCTTTGAAATACTCAGAAATATATAATTGCAATAAATTAATTATATATTATATAGATGAAACCCAACTTCAATTCGTTTAACAAAAGTAGGGATTTTAGTAAAGATGCTACTGCAAGGCCTCCTAAAAAAAGATGTGCGTATGCCACTATTCATTTCGGCAGCAATCCGGTTTATTTAGAATTAGAACTCTATTTTTTCCGCATGTTGCGACAATATACCAATTATGACATTCTCTATTTATATTCGGTCAATGATACTCCCGCCTCATTCGTGGACGCCATTAAACCATTGGTCACTCGCGCAATTCCCTACGACGACAAAAATGTGACATTTGACGTCTCTTTCAAAAGTGGGTATGCCAATTTCAATACTTTAAGAACATGTAATTTCATTTTTGCCTACACGCTTGAACAATATGACACGGTTTGTATTATTGAGTCCGACATGGTCCTCATGAAATCTATTGACTCCATATTTGATCTTCAGAGTCCCGCGCTTCTCACATATTATATCGGCAATCAACGGCTCACTTCAAACAATCAAGTAATAAATAAGCCCAAAGACGTTCTAGATAATTGTAGAGAGATGGGCCGCGTAAATGGCGGCGTCATGTTGATAAATCCGAGTCGCCGGATGTTTGATACATATAAGTCAAAGATTGTGGACGTGGTTGAGCGCGAATGTAAATATCCGAATGAGACGTTGTTTGAATATGTGAACAACCGATATTTCAATTTGCCGATTCAGTATAATATGTCGCATTTTTTGGCAAAACCGGAAAAATTAGCCAAGTACAATCTTTCGGCCAAAGATGTCATGGTGTTTCATTTCAACGAAACTAAATACAAACATTTGGATATAATTAAGACACCCTTTGATGAAGAGGGCAATGATTGGCTAAAAATTATACAGCGTGATAAAAAATACGAGGTTAAGAAATTTCCCATTTTACACTACAAATCCACGGTATATGATAGATATAATGGTGATGTTGGAAGGGTTATGAAACAGTTTGAAAAGAAGGCTGAACCTCTCACGGTTAATTCGTTGATCCCTCCTCCGCCGCCACCTCCTCCCATAGTGATCAAAAAGCCATCTCCTATATCGCCAAAGAAGGATGAATTGAGAAAAGGGTCACCTATAATTCTAAAAACGCCATCACCAATGTCTCCTAAGAAGGATGAATTGAGAAAAGGGTCACCTTTAGTATTAAAAACACCATCTCCTTTAACCCTTAAAGTTAAAACACCATCGCCTATTAAAAAAACACCATGTCCCAAGGGAACGCGCCGAAATAAGAAAACAGGTATTTGTGAACCCTACACAAAAAAATCCAAATGTCCTGAGGGAACAAAACGCAGCCGAATCACTGGCAATTGTGAACCAATAGGTAAAAAACCGAAATGCCCCAAGGGAACGCACCGAAGTAAGAAAACAGGTAACTGTGAACCGAATGTATCCACGACTGTTGCGTCATCATCTAGTTCTTCTTCTGAATAACTTTATTCAGAATCCTTAAATATAAAGCCATTTGTGGATTTTAGTTTGTAACATGCCGGTCTGGTTGCGTCATCATATTTGTGATAATTATAAACTTGACTTATTCCAGTGTAATTGATATTTAACTTTTTGCTTGCTTCATACATAGTGCTATATGAAGCAATTATTGATCCTGTTTTCTTGTCTATTTGATCAACATTTTTCCCAGATTTTCCAACATTGTTTTGTGAAAGAGTACAAGTTTGAATGATTTGAATTCTCATACTATACTCATTTTCATAGAGAAATATCCATTTGCCATCATATGTTTTTTGTTCACCAGGAACAATTGATGCGTCAAATCCGTTTTTTACAACTTTTTTATAATAATTTGCTATTACTTGAACAGTGGCGCTTTTTGCGCCCATTTGTTTTGCCATTTCTATCGCACTTTCCGCTTCTCTCACTAAATTTCTTGATTGAATTTCAACTTGATATACCTTTGGTGATTTTTTCATGTGACCATCGCTAATGTTTTTCTTGGTTATTTCATTATTCATATTTTCTTTGGGAGTCACCCATCGCAAATTTGACACGTTGTTATTTCGTGGATCAGTGTCAATATGATCAACATATATGCGATTAATTATATCATCATTTGGAATAAATTCAGTGGCAACAAGACGATGAACTAGGCGCGCCAATTGCGCGCCGTCTTTTTTAAGACTTACTTGTAAATATCCATTGCGGTTATATCCAGAAAGCAACCTATTCAGTCGCGTCAACTTAATTAATCCAGTGTTTGACACAGAGTAATTTGGCGCTTCCGCAATTTGACGCCATTCAATATCTTCTGTTTGAGTTTTTTCAGGTTCTTCTGTTTTTTTTGTTTCTGGCTCGGCAAATCGCAAATATTGGTTTGCATCAGCCAATTTGTATGTTCCTTTTTCAGAATTATTATATTTTCTTTTGCCGACAATTGCTTGTGATTCTCCAATTCCTGGAAAATTCACATGAAGAGGTAAGACACCAAGTTTACGCAAATGGTCGTCGTATGATTTTGCAGCATCTTGTTCAATATCAAAACACCCGATGTATTTGTTTTTATAAGATGCCACATATTTTTTGTTTATTTTATTGAATACGACTCCTACATATTTGTTGAAGCCGCGTGATTTTTCGCAGATAGGTTTTTCATAAACATTAGTTGATATTGCTGAGTAAAGAGTGGCATATGAAATTTCAAGTCCCAAAGAAACAATACATTCTTCAACACATTTGTATGAATTGACAATTTCATTTGTCTTTCCGCAACATAAAACCACTTGTCTGACGTTCTTGTTTTCATATTTTGCGCGATTTTCATGAAAATGGCGCATGTTATCTTCGCGTGTCATCCATTCCAAATTTTCAACGCAATTGTTGTATGGATTGCCATCTATATGATTCACTTCCTCTAAATTGTGGGGGTTTGGAATAAATGTCATTGCTATCACCCGATGTAGATAAAACCCTGAACCTTTTTTCATGTCATTTTTAACATCAACCCGTATTCTAGTTTGAGTTGATTTTAGTGCTTCTATATTGAATGTTTTTTGTTTTTTGGTTTTTGAATTGCGAAAATTGCCATGTGACGAAACTTCGTAATCAGAATTAAAAGGAATTGGTTTCCACGTTTCTAAATTCATTTTTATATTTGTTTGATATTTTGTCTAGATTGTCAAAATGAGAAAATCATCAATTTTTGTGAAATGATACAATGAAAAATTGATCTCTTTTTTCGGTTTGAAAAGAAAGAATAAATAAAAAATAAACTATTAACATTATAAAATGAGTATTAACGCAGATCACGTAATTTCTATTGTTGAGACATGCATGTCAAACACCAACGATATAGTTGACACTATGATGAGGCAAACCAATGACATTGCCAAATACAAGATGGCGCAAATCACTCCTTCTAATCGTGATTACATAATGAACACCATTGACGGCATTGTCAAATATAAGTTAGACACCATTGACAGCATTGTCAAATATAAGTTGGAAACCACCCGAAGTATTATAAAAAATGAAATGCGGATTGTCAATAAACTTAGCGGAAACGAAGAACAGCAATTTAACGAGATTATCAAAAAGGGAACCGTCATAATCAATGAAACTATCAAAAAGGGAATGGATATAATCAATCGTACCAAGAACCCTGTCCCAGTCAAGGTAATTGAGGAAGAAAAGGTAATTGAAGATGACGCCATATGCGAAGCAAATGAGGTAATTAAAGAGGACACCGCACACGAAGCGGATGAGGAGGACACAGACAAGGTAATTGAGGATGAGACCTTATACGAAGCGGATGAGGAGATCGCGGACGAAGCTGATGAGGAGGACACAGACAAGGTAATTGAGGAGGACGCCACGGACAAGGTAATTAAGACTGAAGAAAGGGTTTCAGTTTTAACCTGGATTTGGCCGGTTGTGCTAGCATATTTTATATTTCACATATTTTCGCGTTAAATCGCTGTATATTTGTATTTGTATTTGTATTTATAAATTAATTAAACCAATGAATAAAATAGACTGTGGGAGGCGGACTTTGTTCGCCGACCATATAGTCCATTTTTTTATTCCACATGGTAAAATAAAAAACCCAGGAACATTAATAACACCGAACCAATAAATTTATTCAATGATTTTGTCGCACAATTGGCAATAAGAGAAACTAACCGAATCAAACCCGACGTCCGCACAATCATCTATTATTTTATCATGAGGGCACACTTCCTTTAACCTTATTTTTGCGCATTTTATGGTATCAAATTCATCTTCATAATATTTGTACCAATCAATGAAAATTAATTGAACTAATTCTCTGAACAATAATGTGGAAACATCTATTTTTTTAGAATTACTCATTTTATATAATTATATATTATTTGACATGGATTTTAAATAATGGTCAAAGATCAATTTTTTCGTGAAAAATTGATCTTTTTTTCTCACAAATCACTCTTGGCATTAAATAAAAACCAATTAATAAAATGAGCAAAACTATATTACAAACAACTATAATGATCTCGCAAATTTACGAGAAATACATGTGTTATTTAAACACAAATCAAGAGTGCCAGGCGTTCAGAAACTATTATGATCTGAGAGAGAAAATCGTCTCCGGCTGGATCCACGAAAACGCAGAAGAATTCGCCGAAATATGGGAAATCGTTAAATACAATGAGATTCATGAATTCTCGTCAAGCATTTACATGAGACATCCGAATTGCGACAACCTAGATTTAGAAGGACCATATGAAATTCCGAACTATGTTGGTTGCGTATTGCCAAGCGCGCAATCAGATTATTTTAAGCCAAGCAGATCAAGCGCGCAACCACATCGTGCTTTTGAATTAAGCCGGTCAAGCGCAGAACCTTATGATGGCACAACAAAGTTTCATTTTGATTATAATATACTACAAGGCGGAGGCTCAAGCGCGCAACAAGATGATTTCAAAAGCGAATTGAATTATGAAAATTTGGTAAATTTTAAGCCAAGCCGTTCAAGCGCGCAGACGTATCGCGATTCAGAATTATCCAGGTCAACCGCAGAACCTTATGACAGCACAACAAAGTTTCATTTTGATTATGATATACTACAAGGCGGGGATAACTCGTATGGATGTTCATACAATTCTTATGGAGGCTCCAGCGTAAGAGAAACAAATCAAAGTGAAATGACATTGTCAGAATTAGAGGAGGGAGATGACGAGATGCCCGAACTTATGGAAATGGAAATGTAAAGCATATTATAAACGCGCATTTTAAAACACATTTTAATACATATTTTAAAACATATATTTAATTAATTAAAAGAAAGGGAAAGGCGCATTTGCGCTTTTTTCATAAGAAAACTTTATGAAAAAAATATAATTATTAACAAAAAGAATTGCCTCATGACAATTATTTAAATTTGAATACAATTTGTAATATTTTATCTTTGTAGTTTATAAGAATGGCTTCCGCACAACATGAACTTGCTCTCATGCCAATTGAATATAAACCATATACTAGAAAATATATGTCAAACCCGCCAGACGAATTTATAGGAGATAACATGAGAACTTTTGATCGTTTATATAAAAATATCAATAATCAATGTTATATATATTATCAATTCTATGATGATGAAATTTATTTAACTAAAATATATAGTAACGTAAAAGGGGATGGGAGAAGAATGTTGCTTGATTTGATGAATTTTTTGACGACTCTCACAAACGACACATATAAAGTTTCTCTTAGTGCGGATTCTACAGTAGGATCTCAAACAATTAAAGATGACGATAACGATGACGATGAAGATCAAATTAAATTAGTAAAATATTATATGACATTGGGTTTTCATATTGCTGATGAAGATTACATAAAAATTGATAATCCCACATCAGTTTATATGCCTCAGCCTATGACATCAACAATTGGTGAAATAAAAGCGGCAATTCGTTTAAACTATCGCATGTTAGGAGGAAAAGCAAAATCCAAAAGAAATAAGTCAAGAGGACGACGCGTGTTAAGAAAAAGTAGAAGACAAATCAAAAAACGAAATTAGATAAAATATGTGCGGTTTTTCATAAGAAATCCTTATGAAAAAACAAAATTATTTACTAAAATATTAATTAAATAAAGGGAAAGGTCCAAGGACACAAGTTCCACCGCAGGCGGAACCGTCGTCTTGCCCGTTGGGCAAAACTTACCGTAGGTTTGCCTTAAAATTCGGGCGCATGGTTCTTAAACAAACACCCTTCGCGCGGTAAATCCGCAATTGGAACAATCATCCCCGGATCCTGGAACTTACACGTATCCAACCACACCTTGATAATACAAAAGTTCTTCTTCGGCGATACAGTGATGCCGTTTATATGCTCTTCGTGCTTCTTATTGATACACAGCGCATTGCCGCACATCGCCATCATAAGTCGCCGCCAAACAGCAGGCACACTCTTGTTCAACACTCTATATGAGAAGCACCCGCCATTGCGGTTTCGCGAATCTTCCCACATAGGTGTCACACCCTCTTTCATACAAAAGAACATACAGTTATACAAAACAAAATCATGAAGAGCTTCATTTAGCGCGATGACATTTTCCGCGTGCTGAATGTTTCTCATAACAATCTTATAACTGTTAAGTGTCCAATTCTTATCGGTTTGTAAATGGTAATACAAATCCCATTTACAATTCAATGGGTGAAGTGGAGAGATGTCTACAATTTGTTCCATGTCCACGTTTATAGTATTGGTTGTCATTATATATTTAAATCTATTTGCGAATTATTAATTTGCTAAAAGGGACAAAGATTTCATCGGCATCAATTTTTTCATTTGCCGAAGGCAAAACTATGCTTTAGCATTTGCAAATACTAAATTTAAAAAGCTGCGCTTTTTAAATCTGTGTATCCTTGTTGCCGCAGGCAACACAAGTTAACAACAAAGTTGTTAACGGCTGTTATTGACATAAGCAATAACTTGTGCCTTCGGC
>Ga0209230_10000522_pt1 | contig 15046 bp, 11 predicted proteins | sample LakOntMetagenome_FD_187467 | JGI IMG/M metagenome (GOLD analysis project Ga0209230, IMG submission 187467) | Freshwater and sediment microbial communities from Lake Ontario - Sta 18 epilimnion Metagenome (SPAdes) (version 2) | ecosystem: Environmental > Aquatic > Freshwater > Lentic | place... | reverse complement strand
GTCTCCTGTTGGGCCAGTAGGGCCGGTACTTCCAGTTGGTCCTGTACTGCCGGTTGTTCCTGTGTCTCCGGTTGGGCCAGTTGGTCCAGTACTTCCAGTTGGTCCTGTAATACCGGTTGTTCCTGTGTCTCCTGTTGGGCCAGTAGGGCCGGTACTTCCAGTTGGTCCTGTACTGCCGGTTGTTCCTGTGTCTCCGGTTGGGCCAGTCGGGCCGGTACTTCCAGAGGAACCAGTGCTACCTGTTGATCCTGTGTCTCCCGTTGGGCCAGTCGGGCCGGTACTTCCAGAAGAACCAGTGCTACCTGTTGATCCTGTATCTCCCGTCGGGCCCGTAGGGCCGGTACTTCCAGACGAGCCTGTACTACCAGTTGATCCTGTACTTCCCGTAGGGCCGGTAACTCCGGTTTCACCCGTACTACCAGTTGATCCTGTATTTCCAGTGACGCCCGTAGGGCCGGTAACTCCGGTTTCACCCGTACTACCAGTTGATCCTGTATTTCCAGTGACGCCCGTAGGGCCGGTAACTCCGGTCTCACCCGTACTACCAGTTGATCCTGTATTTCCAGTGACGCCCGTAGGGCCGGTAACTCCGGTTTCACCCGTACTACCTGTTGATCCTGTATTTCCGGTAACGCCCGTAGGGCCAGTAACTCCGGTTTCACCCGTACTACCAGTTGATCCTGTATTTCCGGTAACGCCCGTAGGGCCAGTAACTCCGGTCTCTCCTGTACTACCAGTTGATCCCGTGTTTCCGGTGACGCCCGTAGGGCCAGTAACTCCGGTTTCACCCGTACTACCTGTGGTTCCTGTATTTCCGGTGACGCCCGTAGGGCCAGTAACTCCGGTTTCACCCGTACTACCTGTGGTTCCTGTATTTCCGGTAACGCCTGTAGGACCGGTAACTCCGGTCTCACCCGTACTACCTGTGGTTCCTGTATTTCCCGTGACGCCAGTAGGACCTGTTACCCCGGTTTCACCCGTACTACCTGTGGTTCCCGTATTTCCCGTAACGCCCGTAGGGCCGGTAACTCCGGTCTCACCCGTACTACCAGTTGATCCTGTATTTCCCGTGACGCCAGTAGGACCTGTTACCCCGGTCTCTCCCGTACTACCAGTTGATCCTGTATTTCCCGTGACGCCCGTAGGACCTGTTACCCCGGTCTCTCCCGTACTACCTGTGGTTCCCGTATTTCCCGTGACGCCCGTAGGACCGGTAACTCCGGTGCCTCCTGTGATTCCTGTCGAGCCCGTTGATCCAGTGCTTCCAGACGAGCCTGTATTTCCGGTCACTCCAGTATTTCCCGTTACACCTGTGCTTCCCGTGCAACCCGTTGAGCCTGTTTCGCCAGTTGAACCTGAACTACCGGTTGATCCTGAGGCCCCAGTTGGTCCAGTGCTTCCGGTACATCCAGTGGGACCTGTTTCGCCAGTACTTCCGGTTGTTCCCGTCATACCTGTATCGCCGGTACATCCAGTGGGACCTGTTTCGCCAGTACTTCCGGTTGTTCCCGTCATACCTGTATCGCCGGTACATCCGGTGGGACCTGTTTCGCCAGTACTACCTGTTGTTCCCGTCATGCCTGTTTCTCCGGTACATCCGGTTGAGCCAGTTGGTCCAGTACTTCCGGTTGTTCCCGTCATACCTGTATCTCCGGTACATCCAGTGGGACCTGTTTCGCCGGTAGATCCAGTCGTTCCCGTCATGCCTGTATCGCCTGTACATCCGGTAGGGCCCGTTTCGCCGGTAGATCCAGTCGTTCCCGTCATGCCTGTATCGCCGGTACATCCTGTTGAGCCAGTGCTTCCAGTAGTTCCAGTTGTTCCCGTCATGCCTGTATCGCCTGTACATCCGGTAGGGCCCGTTTCGCCGGTAGATCCAGTCGTTCCCGTCATGCCTGTATCGCCGGTACATCCGGTTGAGCCAGTTGGTCCAGTACTTCCAGTTGTTCCCGTCATGCCTGTGTCACCTGTACATCCTGTGGAGCCAGTGCTTCCAGTACTTCCAGTTGTTCCTGTCATGCCTGTTTCTCCGGTACATCCGGTTGAGCCAGTTGGTCCAGTACTTCCGGTTGTTCCCGTCATGCCTGTTTCACCGGTACATCCTGTGGAGCCAGTTGGTCCAGTACTTCCAGTCGTTCCCGTCATACCTGTATCGCCGGTACATCCTGTTGAGCCAGTTGGTCCAGTACTTCCGGTTGTTCCCGTCATGCCTGTGTCACCGGTACATCCGGTTGAGCCAGTTGGTCCAGTACTTCCAGTCGTTCCCGTCATGCCTGTATCGCCGGTACATCCGGTTGAACCAGTTGGTCCAGTACTTCCAGTTGTTCCCGTCATGCCTGTGTCACCTGTACATCCGGTTGAGCCAGTTGGTCCAGTACTACCTGTTGTTCCCGTCATGCCTGTATCGCCGGTACATCCAGTGGGGCCAGTTTCGCCGGTAGATCCAGTCGTTCCCGTCATGCCTGTATCACCTGTACATCCGGTTGAGCCAGTGCTTCCGGTATATCCAGTTGTTCCCGTCATACCTGTTTCTCCGGTACATCCTGTCGAGCCAGTTGGTCCAGTACTTCCAGTCGTTCCCGTCATTCCTGTATCGCCGGTACATCCAGTTGAACCTGTTACGCCTGTAGATCCAGTCGTTCCAGTCACGCCCGTATAACCGGTATAACCAGTTGAGCCAGTTACGCCTGTAGTTCCAGTCGTTCCAGTCACGCCCGTATGACCGGTATACCCAGTTGAACCTGTATTTCCTATAGAACCTGTTAATCCAGTCGCACCCGTATTACCAATATGGCCTGTGTATCCTGTAACACCAATACTTCCAATAGAACCTGTACATCCGGTTGGACCCGTATTTCCGATAAGCCCTGTATATCCTGTAACTCCAATACTTCCGATTGAACCTGTACATCCGGTTGGACCCGTATTTCCGATAAGCCCAGTATAACCCGTATACCCTTGTGGTCCGATAACTCCGGTATATCCAGTGAAACCTATAGCACCCGTTTGACCAGTCAGTCCCGTTGCACCTATGGATCCCTGTGGTCCTTGAATTGCTCCTACATCTACGAATTCGCTACCAGAATATACAAAAAGATTTTTCTCCACAATATAACCATCTCCGGCTTTAGCGGAAACTATAATATTACTAAATGTAGCCGCGATGTCTATAGCGCCACTTGGCAAATAGGTCGGCGGATCTACGTTACCTTTGATTATGATCGTTCCTATATTAATGCCACCCACAAGTGACCCAATTGGTAGAGAAATCGCATCTGATATTGCCGAAATCTTAGCAGAACCTACGTAAATTGTGTTTTTGGAAGCATATAATGTTTTACAGTGAATTCTATCAAATTCTCGTCCGGTATCGCCTATACTCACCACGTGTCTGTCATACGGCATTATATCATTATAGACAATGCCACCGAACGAACCAGTAGGTCCCGTATGTCCTGTTGGTCCCGTATGTCCGGTTGGTCCCGTAGGCCCAGTATGTCCAGTACGCCCAGTAGACCCGGTTATCCCGGTATATGTTTTAATGTTGCAGTCTTTCGTTCGATGGTGGTGTTTATGTGTCGTATCAACCTTTTGTATTTTAATATCTTCACAATTTCCATTGTATAAAATAGAAATGTTATTCTTTGACGACATATATATATATCCGTTTCATTTTTTTATCGCTAAAATACGTATTTTTATTTGGCCACGTATTGTAAAAAACTATGAGTGATTTAGATTTAGATATCAATAATTATGATATTTCAAATCTTGAAACATTCTTTCGTCTCCCTTCGAAGTACGACGAACATGATATAGCGCAAAGTGAAAGTGACATTCGTGCCGTGTTACTAACCAGTGGCCATATTCAACCCCATTTTAAAAGGGATTTGATCACTTTTCTTGATGAAGGGAAAAAAAGATTGATTGCAGCTAAAATAAAAATACGTCACCCAACCTCCATAAAACGGCCTATAGATGAATCTCCAACTCCACATAATTTTCCTGTTCCGAACATAGACCCTCCTTCGCGTGCGGAAAACATAATTCTTCCAAAAGAAACCCCGTTCGTGTATACACAACCAAGTGAGTTTTTCCGTGGCGCGTTGAATCCTCTGGATCATCGTACGTTGCAAAAATGCATATCTATAGACAGTCGTTTTCGTCCGCCCTCTGCAGCGTCAAATAGCGATTTCATGATACATTTGCCAAGTAGAATTCAAAAAGTATTGTCTGTAGAATGCGCATCGTTTGAAATGGATCGCAGCTCTTTATACAATATTTCGTCGTCTCTTGGGAACAATTATATTTATATTTCCATTTGTGCGGTTGAACAAGATTACAACCAAGTTTTTATTATTCCCGACGGACATTATGATCTTGATTTATTAATTCTCACATTAAATCGTCTATTGGAAAGTCAAGAACATACACCTTTTTTATACATTTATTTCAAAAAAGACCCATTCGGTTCTGGAAAATGTATTTTAATGATTAACCAAGACAGTGAACACGACTATATTACTCAACGTATTAAATACCTGTCTTTAGATTTTACGATTGATAATGCTGGCAATCCAGATAAATTCACCGATTCTTTCTCTAAAATGGGATATTTGCTGGGTCTAACGAAACAAAAATATACAGGCGAAACACAATATATGGGTGAAATACCAGTTCGGATGCATGCCGCATTGCCATATTTCTATTTATATGTGGACGACTTCCAAAATAGATCCGCGGCTTGTTTCCAACCAGCCTTCTCTCAAATAACCATGTCGCCATCTATTTTGGCCAGGATTTCCTTGAACTCAGAGGTGGAAATCTTGTCTACGCCACGTAAATACTTCGGTCCAATAGACATGTCCAAATTGCAAATTCGTTTACTTGATCCTTATGGCAAAGTTCTTCAGATGGATGCGAATTTCTCTTTCTGTTTGTTATTACATACAGTCTATGACATTTAGAATATATAATAATACATTTTTTGCAAGAATTTCCCGATCCATAGTAAAATCAATGGTCCATAATTCGGTTTCCTTGATTTTACTTTTTCCTTAAATTCACCATTCCATTCTTTGAACGTAGAGTATCCTTTGTCTAACAAAATGTCGAACGTCATTATGTTCGGAATTAACATATCTTTATACGTTAGGTCGTAATTAATTTCAGCACTTGGTTGGTTTGCACCGATAAATAATGTATCGTCTCCGTGTGGAAATTGCGCTCCTGTAAACCCGTATGCTCCATCCACCACCTCTTCCCCTTCTATATCTTCGCACATATCACAATACAATGGGAGATTGTAACTGCCTTTGAGACATTTTTTTAAATCTTCGTTGTCCGTCCATGATTTGTGCCATTGATGTGTAAAAAACGCTTTGGTTGTCCCACAACGGAATCTCCCTTCAATATCTTTGTATAGTGTATTCTTTGATGTCTCAATCAAGTTGTCAATATACTGATTCAGCAATTCACTTTGGCCATTTAATTTCAATGGCACTTTTTCCATGTTACTTATTATCGTCCGCGAAACAGATTCAATTTGGTCCGCAGAAAGTCCGATAGTAAGTTGAAATGCTATGATCGCACCAATACTATCTCCGCACAATAAAGTATTGTTTTGAAAATCTTCTCCCCATGTCTCTTTCATTGCTTTCACAACGCCAATAAAATAACTCACTCCACAACATGCTCCGCCTATGTATATAGAAGGTGGGATTGATTTAGAATGCATGCGTTTTTGTTTTATGCAATTTATTTTTAACTTAAATTAGAATCAAATATATATATGTACTGGATTCTGTTCGGACTCACCTTTTTGAAACCATTACGTCCCTATTTTCGTAAACACATTTCTGACATATTAGATCATCATGAATATTTCCTTCTCAGTACCATGATGATTTTGTTTATTATTTTTATGTATATTGCGTATCTCGTGTTTATATCACAAACGACAACCGTAGGGACGATGCTGAAGAACATTTCTTGTTTGAACTGTACGGAAGTGATTGCTATATTTGTATTATCTTGTCTCACTGTTATAACCGGCTTGCTGGTATTTGAACTGGATAAAAACTACAATACTCCGTTAATGAATGAAATCTTGCTGAAATCTATGTCCACCATTGCTGTGATATGTGTAGGGGTCTTTATTTTTAAGGAAAAATACAAAATTCATCAAATATTCGGAATCGGATTAATTATCGTTGGTATTTATTTGGCCTCCCGAAAGAATTTAATACATGAATAAATATAAAATTGAAGACTTTTATATTTTAACCTATTATTAACAATGGAATTAGTTACAGAGCCAGATACTTACGCGCCAAGTGTCGATAATTTGGGGAATTATATAGATGTGATCCCGTCCTTTAGTCATGGGATTAGATGTCCATGTGGTGCCAGAAAAGGTAAATCATACGAGACACATAGTATGTTTGCCACACACATAAAAACAAAATCACATCAAGCTTGGCTATGTAATATGAATTTGAATAAAGCGAATTATTTTATTGAATGCGAGAATCTGAAAAACACCGTAAAAGAGCAGCGAGTTATTATTTCGAGATTAGATACGGAGTTGCAAAACAAAATGTTGACGATTGATTATTTGACGAAACAATTGACGAAACCCACTAAAAGCGAAACAATCACGGATTTATTGTCTTTTGATTAGAATAATACATAAACATAACTTTATTTTATTTTATTATAAAAATGGCCACTATCGTGACCGCGTTCATGACGAATATTAACCAGATCCAGTTCCGATCCACTGATAAGTATATGGAATTAGGTAAAAAACTATTATCGCAACCTATTGCCACCGTTTGTTTCTTAGAAAAACACATTTACAATCAATACTTCGCCGACTCTTTGGAGCAATTTCCCAATACTTCTTTCCATTTGTTTGAGAGAAACGAAAACTATTTATTTGATCACGAGTCTCAAATGTCACAGTTTAGCGTGATTTCCGACAATCCTACAAAAGACACGATTGGTTATATGTTCACCCAATGCCATAAAACAGAATGGGTTAAGCTCGCGATTGAGAAGAATCCTTTCCAAACTACTGATTTTATATGGGTTGATTTCGGGATACTTCATATGATCAAAGACGAGAATGCTTTCCCCATTTTTTTAGAAAAAATGTCTCGGAAAACGTACGACACTGTCAGAATCGCGAGTTGTGTCGATCCAAACGAAGAATGCAAAACCGATATCTATCATAGGATCGCTTGGTTTTTTGCTGGGTCTGTTTTCGGTGGTTCTTCTTCTGCCTTATTGAAGTTCGCCGAGAAAATGAAAACCTTTTGTTTGGATTTTGTTGACAAACGACAGCATTTGATGTGGGAAATCAATGTTTGGTATTTGCTGTACAAAGAAGAACCTGGTCTATTTAATCCTTATAGAGCGGACCACAATTTATCCATATTGGAAAATTATTGATTTGTTGTATAATATATACATGACATATACATTTCCATTTGATACATGCGAGAAGCCTCAAGAATCTGGCGTTGCTCAACAACCATTTTCAGTTTTTGTGAATATGATCTCGTGTTCAATCATTCTTTTTTTCTTATTGCAGACGAAAAGTAGTCACGCGTTTATTTTATTACTTGCGTTGTTGATTTTTGAAATATTTCATACGTTCTCACATTTTATACATATAAAAGGCACACTTCAATATACTATAACGCATGCAGCTGCGTTTTTATTCAATGTTGCATTGCTTAATTTTCTATACAGACATACAAAAGTATTCCCAACACCACATTATATCGCCTTTTTATGCGGAATTTTAGCATGTGATTTGTATGCTTTTTTTAATCTATCATTAATTTACTTTTTCTTAACACAAATATGTTTGTTTTTAGCGATTTTATTTTTTTATTATCCACTTTTGAATAGTTCTGTTAAAACGAATCTAAATATAGTATTCGCTTCTTCGTGTTTCGTTTATGTAGCACTCGTCAATGAAAAAATGAACTGTGAACATATGTTACGAAAATTCCCCAACTTCCCTTTTCACGTGATTATTGAAGCTTTGGGCTTTATTCCATTATTTATAATATCCAAAACATTTTATTGCTTGTAAAAAGAAATAAGCATAAAGAATAGTTTTCATTAACTTCAACGGGATAAATATGTGTGGAATCTTTGCACTCCTGAATCATCAAGAAAACCATATCCAAATTGAAAAAGAATTTGTCAAAGGAAAGGGGCGCGGACCAGAGAACTCTCACTTAACCTCTTCCTATTTGAAAATGATCTTAGGGTTTCATCGTCTTGCCATAAACGGACTTAATCCCGAGTCGAACCAGCCGTTAGAGATTGAAAACATTGTCCTTATTTGTAACGGAGAAATTTATAATTATAAACAGTTGTTTAAAAGTATTGGGATAGAACCATACACTGGCTCGGATTGCGAAATCATTATACATCTTTACTTAAAATATGGCATTGAACAGACACTTATCATGTTAGACGGAGAATATTCATTTATATTGTATGATAATAGGATTACCGCGGATTTGAATAACAATGTCTATGTCGCACGAGATCCTTACGGGGTAAGGCCGCTATATCAAGTCAGACCGACTAACCAACAAAAAAGTTCTTTGCGTTGCTTTGCGTCTGAACTAAAATGTATTGAAACGTTTTATAATGCCGACATTTCAAACCTGGAAGTACTTCAATTTAAACCAGGTACTTATAGTACTTACCGTCTCTCAAGCAAAATAAATTCGGTATGGTCGCCAGTGGGAGAAAATGTTCCGTATATAATCCCCAGTTTTTCCCATACTTGGCAAGATGTTTTTATATGCAATATGAACCATAAAATTTCATCTTATCTTAGTGCTGCGGTAAATAAGAGATGTTTGGCAACGGAGAGACCAATCGCGTGTTTGTTGTCTGGTGGACTTGATAGCAGTTTGGTAGCGGCTTTGGTAAATGAGTTCTACAATACTCACGAAATGTCCAACAAACTTGAGACATATTCCATTGGATTATTGGGTTCAGAAGATTTAAAATATGCAAAAAAAGTTGCGGATTATTTAGGTACGAAACATACTGAAATTATAGTTACGGAAAGGGAAATGTTTGAAGCGATTCCAGATGTTATATATGCGATTGAAAGTTATGATACCACATCCGTGAGAGCCAGTATTGGCAATTATTTATTGGGAAAGTATATTTCTCAACATAGTGAAGCCAAGGTTATTTTCAACGGTGATGGTGCAGATGAACTCTTTGGAGGATATCTTTATATGAATAAATGTCCGGACGATATTGAATTTGACAAGGAAACGAGAAGATTGTTGAAAGATATTCATGCATTTGATGTATTGCGGTCAGATAAGTGTATATCTTCTCATGGGTTAGAACCGAGAACCGCCTTTTTGGACAGATCACTCGTAGACTTCGTTTTATCAATTCCTCCTTATTTTAGAAATCATACGAATATAAATAAATGCGAGAAGTTCATTCTGAGAAAAGCATTTGAAAATTATGATGAACCGCTTTTGCCCGATGAGATTCTTTGGAGAAGAAAAGAGGCATTCAGCGATGGTGTAAGTAGCCAAGGACGGTCACTCTATCAAATATTACAGGATATGATTCTGGTTGAACTGAAAAACAATAACAAATATGGAATTATGAACATAGAGGCAAATACTGAGACAGAAAAGGCTTATTATAAAAAGATATTTGAATCAAAGTTTCCAAACTGTACACATATAGTACCATACTTGTGGATGCCGAAATATACAAACGCAACAGATCCAAGTGCACGAACCTTGGACTTTTATTCCAAGTGAATAAAAACAAACGAATAATTTTTTGTTTTTATTAAGCTCGCTTTCATAATTTGATTATTTTACGAAGATTACGAACAAGAGACAAAAGAGGAAGAAGTACGAGTACCCAAGGGACAATTTCATAACCATGACTACATAAATAGTTACCAAACCAAGTAATTCCTAAACCAACAAAAAACATTATGACAAACGCGGCTAACATAATTGTGATATCACGGTTCTTTATCTTGAATATAAACGCGCTCAACAAATTGACAAGAAAAAGTGAGAAATAAATTTTGGCAGGGAGACAGACATTGCTTAAAAAATGAACGAGTTCAGACTCCATTTTATATATTTATCCTCTTTTTTATTGGCGAACGAAATGGGCCATTTCCCTTTTCTTTCTTTGAACGAAAAAGAGTCTCTATATAGGCTCGCTTCGCTCGCGAAAGATGCGTCCGGACGATAGTTCGGACATTTCGGCGAACGAAGTGAGCCCTTCGTGAACATTTAAACAATAGTTCGGTTTTCTTTTAATATTGTTTCTATGGCTGCTCTTATTTTTTGTTTGCATTGGTTTTCACCAATAGATTTTATATTATGACATTCACAACAAAGGGCCATAAGATTGGATTCTTCGTCGGTTCCCCCAAATTGCAACGCGATTACGTGATCCAGTTGGAAGTGAGGAGACAGTTCTTTTTTGCACTCCCCGCAAGTATTTTGTTGTTTTTCTGCAACTTGCTGTCTCACATGTATATTGATTTTTTTCCGTTTGTCTCTGGTTTTTTGAAAAGGGAAATAATTTTCACTATTATTTGCGTTTTTTAATCTTGTGATTTGATCTTTCATTTCATTGCATTCTTTGTGGTATAAGTTTAATTTTTGTTTCATTGTTTCAAGAGTTGCATTTTGAAGAATGCGTTCTTTTTCATAAATATCCATTTTTTCCTTTATTGATACCAGCGCAGCATTAGAGTCAGTTGTTTGTATATCCATTTTTTCCTTTATTGATACCAGCGCAGCATTAGAGTTAGTTGTTTGTATAATTTCATTTTTATTTTTACTCTTTTTACTGTTTTTATATTTTTCACATTTTTTATGGTGAACGTATAAACTTTGATGATAAGAGTACGACCTTCCACATAGGCATGTGAAAAGAGGAACAGCCGAGTCCGTAGAAGAGCGTTCAATATGTCTTCTTGTATACATATGTTTTGTTAAACATGCTTTACTTTTGAAATCTAAATTACACGAATTGCAATGAAGAGAAGCGTCCATCTTTCTATAAATAATACATTAAATGTTTATATGTTTATTTAAATAAACAATTAAAACATCTCTCGCCGACTTCAATTTTTTTGTAAATGCGGGGGTCGTAGGGGGGCGAAGCCCCCCTAATGTAACCAATAAACAACATAGAACTTACTTTTTAACCTTTATAATGAACACACCAAGTGAAGAACAACAAGATATAATCCTTTCTATCACAGATGGCAAAAACGTGGTGGTGGATGCTTGTGCAGGATCTGGTAAATCCACGACTGTACTTTCCTGCGCGAAAGCTCTGCCTTCTCTCAAATTTGTCCAAATAACTTTCAATAAAATGCTTCAGGAAGAAGTCAAACATTCGGTAGACAAGTTGCAATTGCAGAATATCCAGGTATTCACATATCACGGTTTGGCCGTCAAATACTATAGTTCGGCTTGTCACAATGACATGGGGATTCGTAAAGTATTGACCGAGAAATCGGACCCACGAGTCTCAATCCCGCCTTTCCATGTAATGGTATTGGACGAGACACAAGACATGACCAAGGTGTATTATGATATCATATGGAAATTTTTAATAGATATGAAACATCCGATTCAATTGCTTATTTTGGGCGATGAAAAACAAGCTCTGTATGAATTCAAGGGAGCAGATACGCGTTTTCTAACTATGGCACAACATTGTTGGCAACACTACCCCCATTTGAAAAACCGCGAATTCATCCAAAAACGGTTACAAATGTCCTATCGCATTACGGACCCGATGAGAGAATTTGTAAATAAAGGAATGTTCGGTAACGAGAGAATTAAATCGTGCAAACCTGGATTACCAGTAGTTTACTTCAAACATTCTATATATAGGTTTGCCGCGATCTTACATAGCCGAATCCAAACATTGGTATTGAGAGAAAACGCGAAGTACGAAGATTTCTTTATTTTGCTACGGTCTATAAAGTCTACTAATTTAATAGTCCAGTTAATGGAAAACTATTTGGTAGAACGCGGCGTTCCGTGTTTCATACCAAACAATGATGACAAAGATGAGCTGGACTCTCGTGTTATAAAAAACAAGGTGGTTTTTTCCACCTTTCATGCAAGCAAAGGGCGCCAACGACCGTATGTGTTTGTGATGGGGTTCGACGACTCTCATTTCACATATTTCGCGTCTGATAAAGATCCGAATGAATGCCCCAATGAATTCTATGTGGCATGTACACGAGCCACGAAAATGTTATTTGTATTGGAAAGTAAAGATAAGAACACACATAAAATGCCTTTCTTGAGACTCAATCATAATGAAATGATGCGCCTGCCCTATGTTTCTTTTCAAGGAATACCTTGCGGTAAGAAACCAATGCCGGAACTAAATAGCGATAAAACGAAAGAAAGCACAGAGGTTAGGAAAAAAATGACCCCTACCGATATGACCAAGTTTTTACCAGAATCGGCTCTGGATATATTAAGTCCTATGGTGGAAAAACTCTTCATTTCTCTCAATGTATTCACCGAAGAAGATCTTATTCCTATCGTTCCTATACATGAAACTCACTCCGGGTCATTTGAAGACGTCAGTGATTTAAACGGTATTGTATTGCCGGTGATGTATTGCGATTATTTGAGAGAACAGGCGAACCTGGAGAAAATACCCGTCCTGCAAGAAATGATTCGCAAAAATATCAAAAACATTGATGAAAAATACCATCCGTTTCTCCGAAATTTGGTGAATTATATGCCCGACTGCTGCGAGACAATAGCAGAATATTTATTTACCACGTGTTTGTTTAGTGCTTCCCAAGAATGTCTCTATTCGCGCATCAAGCAAATACCAGTTGATAATTACACTTGGTTAACAGAAGATATTGTAAAACAGTGTTTCGCGCGGTTAGATAAGACGATCGGCGAAGAGTGTAGAGCTGGACCGTGGAAAACGGAGGCATATATAATACGTCAAAGCGACGATTTGCATCATGTCATTATAGACGAAATACTAAATGAGATGTTTCCAAATACAGTTTATAGATTCAGTGCACGAGCGGATTTGATTACAGAGACATCTTTATGGGAACTTAAATGTACGAGTCAATTGACTTTGGAACATAAACTGCAATTGGTCATTTATGCTTGGCTTTATGAATGTTCTTATAACCAGAATACTAATGGCAAAAAGAACTTCTATTTATTAAATATTAAAACGAATGAACATTTGCAATTGGTTGCAACGAGAGATCAACTCACACAAATAATCATGGAAGTGATTTCGGGGAAAAACAAAAATACTATTCTTACTGACGCTGAGTTTGTGCAGCAGTTTGTCCCACCTCCGATTTAGCAGTTTGCACCTCCGGTTTAGCAGTTTGCACCTCCGGTTTAGCAGTTTGCACCTCCGGTTTAGCACCCTTATCTGTCTGTGTCTGTTTTTCTTCTGTGATGGTTTTCATAATACGAGCGACGTCTATTTTTGAAGGCGCACGAAAGTCGGAGATATAGTCCGAATATCTTGTTGTCACCGGTTTCTGATCCATCCTTTCTCTTACACAATATTATTTTTTGCGTAACTTTCGTTTTTTAGATTTTCCTCCTCCGCTGTTAAATAATCGCTTTCTTGTCGGTGTTCTCGGCGGTGTCCTTGGGGGTGTTCTCGAACTTGTCGGTGTTCTCGAACTAGAACGAGAAGGCGAGCCAAAAAGTCGTTGATTACTCGGACCAGAATCTGCGATGGGAGAAGGAGAAGGTGAGTTTCTTTTTTTCCTTCTGGTAACATTTTTTTCATGTTTACGCAACCGATTTTCTGCGTGTAAAGACTCAAGTTTATCGTCTGATGTAACACGTCCAACATATTTAATTTTGGAACTATCGCATAATACTATTTCGGGACTAAACGTCCCTTCAAAATCTGTTTTCATTTTATTTGCACCATATCCTTCGTAACCCAATTTACACAAATATTTTACCAACGCGGTGTCGCTCTTATTATCGGAAAAACGTTTTCCATTATTAACTCCATAATTTTTTTCTAATATTTTTTTAATCTCATCAGTAGTAGTTTTAAGGTTATAAAGATATTTTAAACTTTGATCCAACGCAACAACTTTTATTTCTTTCGTCACTGTGAATTCGGATGTAATACCATACGTTTCAGCGTATACTGGATCAATCGCGAAAAATATTGGGCCTTCTTTTAGTGGTTGTTTCTCGTGGTCAAAATTTGTATCACCTCTAAATAACGAAGTGTCAACGGGTAAAGTATAAAAAACGCACCCATCCACAACTTCTTGATTAAAAGGAAATAAAGGATCCATGTATACAATTATACAGGAAATCATTTTTTGATATATTTGAAATTCGGATTATATGCGAGAGCGCGGAGTAGCCGAATTTGCCGAGTAGCTTTCTCTTTCGTTGTGCATTTTGCAAAGATCCTTTTCTTCGTTTTCGTCGTCTGTCCCTTTTGTTTGATTTTTCGGACGCTATAGCACTTTTTTGAACGTAGATGATACATGCGATATTGCGGCGGCATCCTTCTTTATTATATAATACATATAAATATTAAATTATATAAGTTGCAATGGACATCTTTGAATACTTGAACAAACGGGATGTATTGAGAGACATGACAGACGAAGACTTCGCCATTTTCTTACCGGAGTTTACCGAAGCCTTGTTTCAATACGGATTTGACCCCCTTCTTCAATATTATAACAATACATTGAAATCGGCAGAGGATGATTGGCGTGAATTGTGTAAACGTCCCGTATTGGAAAATCATATTTCTTCCACAAATGTTGTCGGACTGTCTATTTTAAAGCGAAATATGCCACACATATATGAAGTACAGAACTATAAAGGTCAAAGTGTATTGAAATCATGGACTTATCCCGTGTTGGAAAAAGCGATACGGGTCAATCGTACATCCCATTCTACGCCCTATATCAGTGAAATTATTCGCCAGATCGGATTCGTGT
>Ga0209230_10000521_pt1 | contig 15065 bp, 9 predicted proteins | sample LakOntMetagenome_FD_187467 | JGI IMG/M metagenome (GOLD analysis project Ga0209230, IMG submission 187467) | Freshwater and sediment microbial communities from Lake Ontario - Sta 18 epilimnion Metagenome (SPAdes) (version 2) | ecosystem: Environmental > Aquatic > Freshwater > Lentic | place... | reverse complement strand
GCTACTTCTGCTGCTACTTCTGCGGCTACTTCTGCGGCTACTTCTGCGGCTACTTCTGCGGCTACTTCTGCGGCTACTTCTGCGGCTACTTCTGCGGCTACTTCTGCGGCTACTTCTGCGGCTACTACGGCTACTCAGCCAGATACTACGGCTACTCAGCCAGATACTACGGCTACTGTGGCAGATGTTATGTATGTTTATACAAATATTATAGAAACCTATAATATAAATGTCACTAATATTAGTGATAATTATTTAGAGAATGTTGTTAAGACTATTTGCTACCAAGTTGATAATAGAGATGTTATTATGAATGAAGAAGGAGGTACCGGTGCAGAAGTGAGTGCAAAAGGGAGTGCAGAAGTAGGCACAAGTAATATAAAAAATAAGAATGGGGATGCACACGATAATCATATTAATATTTTACACAAAGCCAATCAGTGCGTAAGTTATGATTTTGCCACTAATTACACGGTAAATTTGATTATGTTAGGAATTATTTATTCAATTGGATTACATAATAATAAAATATTTTAATACATTAAATAAAGGGGGTATTTATAATAATGGCGGATAGTGAAATATTAAAGGAATTTCAACAACCTTACAATTATATGTTGTATTCTAAGGAAGAAAATATAGACGAGGAATATAGATATAGATTACTGTCAAATATATTTACGGATACAACATATAGCCCGAAATTTAATACGAAGTATTTATATTTATTCGGAATATTCCCTTGCGATAATATGCCGGCATCATATATACCTTTTAATTATAAAGAGTTATCGCGAAACTTCAATAGAATATCTAAAAACAACACATTTACAAAAGAAGATTACGCAAAAGAGTTCGAACCTGGTATGGATTATAAAAAGGAATTGTCTGCAAAGTTAGATAGACTGATTAAGGGTTTTAGGAGCAAACACTCTATATACAATAATTTACATACGACTCCTTTTATTATAATACTAATAATATTCTGGACAATAGTAATATTTAGTTTTATGTATATATTCTACTATTATTATTCGTCTGCCTTTAATTATATATTATCCTTTGTACTATTTGCCTTGCTCCTATTTGCTATAATATTCAAGATGTTTTATATAGTTCATAGTTCATAATAGCTCATTCCGCTATAGCTATATTTATAGTTATAATTATTATTTTTATCTATAATACCTATAAGGAAGTATTATTTTTAATTAATAATGGATAAAAAAATTAAGTTTGCCAATATATTCAATAATAACACCTATGACCCCGATAAAGATGACGATGAAGATGCATATGATATATCACCTGCAGATATATTGATTCAAGATATAGATTTGAAAAGGAACTATAATTCACGATATAGATTCTATACTGAACTTTTAAAAATATATAACAAGAATCCTAAGATTATTAAGAAAGTATATACGAAGCTGAATGCCATCAAAGATTTAAATGGTATGGAAAAGAAATTATTATCCGAGCTAATTTATTATAATAATAAACTAGATAAGACAACAGGCGGCAGTGGCAGAGGGAACAGAAGCAGTAGCAAAAGCGACCGTAGAGACGGCGGAGGCGGCGGAGACGGCGTATTAGAAGGTTACAAGGAATCAAAGCTAAGAGATGTCTTAAAAAAAGACTATGATATGCCCAATATATCAAAGCTTAATAAAAATATTAATGAAAAGAATCCAAATTCAGACAAAGATACTGGCGACAAAATAACCGATTTTAATAATCAAATTGATAAATATTATGATGACATAGATATAGAAGATGCTGAAGGTAAAACTGAAATTATAGCAAAATTTGATAAGGATATTAAGAAAAAAATAATAGAGTTTGAGAATGACCCAGAGAATACTTTTAATTATTTAGAATTGACTATAGAAGATAGGCTCGTATTTATAATAACAACATTTTTTATTAGATATTTATCGCTAATACTTATTCAATGGTCGGTTGATATTAATATAATTAAGAGTTTTGAAGAAGGATTTTTTTATTACGCCGTTATATACCTTGCTATATTTTGGTTTATAGTATTATTTGTAAATATTGATAATACGACGAAGGTAGATTATATGAACTTTGATAATTTTATGAATAGCATTCGCTCGGTATTTTATTATTTCTATATGGGAACAAATGGAATAACGAGATTATTAGTACATTCTTGTATAATATGCGTGCTATTAATAGTGCCTATAATTTTAAATATAAAGAAGAGCACCTATATTGAAGAAGAGAACAACGATAAGGACAAGAATATTATATCATACGAAGAACGAAAAAAACTGTCAAAATCACTATCATTATTTACTATATTTATTTGGGTACTAACAAGTATAATAGCAACGAAGTTTTAATAAAAAGTTATATCTATTAATTATAATAGAGTTTATTAAATTATGTCAAATAAAAGGATTGAGGCATTAAAAAGTTTAAATAAAAATGATTATAATTCAAAATATATAACTCTATCGGATAATACGAAAATTGGAGTTGATTTGATAAAAGATTTGATAAAATACTTTCAACTTGAATTCAAAAATAAATACAGATACAATTACAGAAGATGGACATTGGAAGAAAATATAGGCGAAGAAGAAATATGCAAAGGCGGTGTTGATGTTCTTGGTGATGTGATTATGAATAAAATAATATATAAAATTATTGAAGGAGAAGGTGATGATGGAATAGCAATTAAAAGATTAAAAGAACATATAGAGAAAAAATATAAAGAAAACCCTGAAAAAAACACAGATATAGAGATACCTGATGATATATTTAATGGCGATATAGGGTTGAGAAAAAATTATAGAGATAGTTCAATAAACTATGGTTATATACCGGTTATTAAAATATTAGATAATAATGGAAACCCTGTTTATTTTAAACCATTATTGGAATATAATTATACTAATTATGATTTTCAAGAAAAATCGCAAATATACGACGATTTAAATAAGCTAAATGGTATATTTAAGAAGAGTAATTATAAGGACATAGACGATTTGGTGATTTTAGATTTTTATAAAGAATTTACTAAAAAGGTAGAAAAATTAAAGGATGATGTTATTAGCAGAGATGATGATGTAAAATATGATTTGATAGATAATATTTATGATAAACTTGCTATAATATATGAGATTAAAATAGGTAGAAACAAGAAGGTTCTTAAAAAACCAATTAAAGCGATTTTAAAAGAAGTTAATGGAAAAGAACCTCCTCCTAAACCAAAAAAAACTCCTAAAGATATATGCGAAATAGATTATGATAAAAACCTTTTTAATCAAATACTGTGTGAAATTAATAAAAGAGCTCAAATATTTAATAATTTAACTACATTAAAAAAGGGAGGGGGTCCGGGGCAGATAAAACAACCTAATTTAAATATTGATTTAAATAAATTTTTTGAAGCAGTTGGGAATGATGAACAATTTAGACGTAAAGCTTATTTAGAAATTGATAAAAATATATTAGAAGGGATTGTTAATAATAAAAAAATAGATGAATATATTACTGAAATGCAAAGCAAAAAGACTGTCAATAAATTAGCTGAAATAACAGAACAGTTTTTTAAAAGAACTCCTAACAAAATAAACGGCAAAATTGATAAAGGTAATATTACATTTTATGATTTTAACAAATTCATAGAAAAAATTAAAGATAGGATGATTGACGATAGTAATAGATATTTAGCGATTATAAAATCCCTAAATATTATAATGAAAAAGGCATCAGCAGCACAGACACCAGCACCAGCAGCAGTAAAAACAGCAGCAGAAGCAGCAGCAGCAGAAACAATTCAAATAGCATTAGTAAAAACAACAGAAGCGATAGGAGCAGCAGAAGCAGCAAAAGCAGCAAAAGCAGCAAAAGCAGCAGAAGCAGCAGCAGCAAAAGCAGCAGAAGCAGCAGCAGCAAAAGCAGCAGAAGCAGCAGCAGCAAAAGCAGCAAAAGCAGCAGAAGCAGCAGCAGCAAAAGCAGCAGAAGCAGCAGAAGCAGCAGCAGCAGCAGAAAAAGCAGTAGCAGACGCAGCAGCAGAAAAAGCAGCAGCAGAAAAAGCAGTAGCAGACGCAGCAGCAGCACAGACAGCAGCAGCAGAAAAAGCAGCAGCAGCACAGACACAAGCAGAAAAAGCAGCAGCAGAAAAAGCAGTAGCAGACGCAGCAACAGCAAAAGCAGCAGCAGAAAAAGCAGTAGCAGACGCAGCAGCAGCACAGACAGCAGCAGAAAAAGCAGCAACAGAAAAAGCAGCAGCAGCACAGACAGCAGCAGAAAAAGCAGCAACAGAAAAAGCAGCAGCAGAAAAAGCAGTAGCAGACGCAGCAGCAGCAGTAAAAACAGCAGCAGAAGCAGAAGCAGCAGCAGAAGCAGCAGCAGAAGCAAAAGCAGCAGAAGCAAAAGCAGCAGAAGCAGCAGAAGCAGCAGCAGCAGCAGCAGCAGAAACAGCAGCAGAAGCAGCAGAAGCAGCAAAAGCACAAGAAGCAGCAGCAAAAGCAGCAAAAGTAAAAGAAGTAGTTGCAAAAGCACAAGAAGCAGCAGCAAAAGCAGCAAAAGTAAAAGAAGTAGTTGCAAAAGCACAAGAAGCAGCAGCAAAAGCAGCAAAAGTAAAAGAAGTAGTTGCAAAAGATAAAAATGATACAACAGAAAAACTTAATGAACTAAAAACAGCACTTGAAGCACTAAAAACAGCACTTGGAGCACTAAAAACAGCACTTGAAGCACTAAAAACAAATTCGGAAATGATTGGTGGTGCATATCAGAATGCAGTTTCTGGTAATATTAAAAATCAAGGGAATCAAGGGAATCAAGGGAATCAAAAACAAGGTATTGGTGATAAAATGCCAGGAAATCCCGGGAAAGAATATTTAAAAAATCTCACAGAGATATATATAAATTTGGCAAAAGAATATGGTAAATTTATAAAAGATGAAAGTGAGATAAAACATTTAATTAAATTAGTTATTAAAAGCCAAGAAGATGCAGAAGCAAGTATAGATAATACCGAAGAGATAAAGAATAAAATAATGGATAACATAAAAGATAATGAGAAAAAAATAGATTCATATCAGAAGCTTCTTGCAGATATTCATAAAAAAATAAGTGCGATAGAAAATGAAAATACTAATACCAAAGAGGATGATGATAAGAAGGCTGATAAGAAGGCTGATAAAATATATGCGATAGATAAAATTAGAGTAAAAATAGATAAATATGGGAAAAAATTAACAGAACTGCTAGAATTTAATGAATTATTAAAAGCATTAAGTAGTGCTGAAAAAAAAAATAAAGAAGGAAAAAACACAGAAAGAGAAGGTATAAAAACTAAATTTGATACGATATCACAAGAGTTGTCAGATCACGGAGAAGTGATTAATGCAGAAATTAAAAATTATAGGGTTTCTTATGGTATTGGAACAAATGAATTAGCGAGCGAAGAGACGAAGAAAGAACTTGAAGAATTAGAAAATCAGAATAAGGAAAATGAGAAAAAAAGTAAAAATTTAGAAGAAAGAAAAAAACAATTAACGGCTTCTTTAAAAGTTATTAAGGATGAATTGAGAAAATTATACAAAGCATGTATAGATATAAATCTGCCGTATGCCACAGAATACAATGATTTTGTTAAAAATATCATAAAGGTCGGGCAGCTCAAATATATAATAGATGATAATCCTCAGATTAATAATAATAATGAAATTATTGAAGTTTACAATAAGGAAATTGATAGGATAGATAAGGAATTAGGAGATATCAAAATTGATATTACTTCTAATGCAAAAAAAATCAACGATAAAAAGGAGATTACAAAGTCTCAAGGACAGGGTATAAATAATCCTCGTTACCCGCGAGGAGGTGCTCTATATGGAGGAGGAGCTAAAGAAGATAAAGAAGAAAAGGATAAATTAAAAGGATTGTTGGAAGGAAACTTATATAAATTAATTAGACAGGAAGAGTCGGAAGGCGACAACAATTTATTCGCATTTATCGCCGAATTGAAAACGGTATTTGATAATGACGACGATAAAGATATCGGTTCCGATAATGCTTCTGGGAAAAAATATAATGAGAAGGAAACATTATACGAGCAGATATGGAATGATTATAGCGATGGCGTTAAGGCTTATTATAATAATCAGAAGGACAAGAATCCTCTTACATATATTAACGAAGGCGAGAAGCTGAAAAATAAGGTAATATTATACGATTTGGATCCAGAGATAGTTCTCAAAATTACTTTTCAGGACAAGGTCGTTTTCCTCGCATTAATGTTTGCAATTCGCACGATGATTATGGTATTATTTGAGTTTTTAATAGATTATAATATTGTTAAATCCCTGCGATATGCCATATTAATATACGCTGTCTTTTACATTTTAATATTATTATTATTTACGGCATTTGTCAATCTTGATTCGTATAAACTACGAATTGTATTTAATTATTTAAATATGCACATAAATACTCCGGGAATTATATTACACATTATGTTATTTATAATATTTTCGCTTCTCGTTATCATAATAATACAAACAGATAACTTTATTAATAATTTAGGAGATATTTTAGATTACACACATATATATAATTATATATATACATTCAATTTTGATAATATATTGTCTGGCGAATTTGAAAATAACCTGACAAAAGACGAAAAAATAAAATTACAATACAGACTTGATATAATATCTATGCTCATATTTATATTCTCAGGAACCCTAATATTACTAATGTAATAGCAATAATTGCTATATTTACTTGTATATGCGCGAATGATAAGCTAATATTATACTGTATTGAGCTTTGCAATTGAGCAAATATGCTTCTGTTATATCCGTTATAGTCCCTCCCGGACCCCAAATTCCTCGCACATCTTTGTCATCTTTGTCATCTTTATATAATACTGTTATGTTGTTATCATCAATCTCTAAAACCTTCAATAGGATATCATTATCATCGCTTGTTTTTAATAGGATATTGTCATATTTGTTAATCAAATCAAGATGATAACCACTATATCCTAACATATCAGTTTTTTCCGTAATAATATTATATTGGTTATCATTGAATGTTTTGGTAATTCTATTGATATTTATACAGTCACAGCCTAATTCCAGTTCATTATTTAAAAAGTCTGTGAATGATATAACCCATTCTTTGTTATTTAGCTGTATAATATTATTTATTGTCTCCAATTCATTATTCATTATTGTCCAGGTATCCCAGTTTCCTCCTGTACCGACAACATCAGTAGCGGTCGTAGCAGTCGTAGCAGTCGTAGCAGTCGTAGCAGTCGTAGCGGAGACGCTTAAAATAAATTGGAATTTCTGTGTTTTTTTCCCATCATTGATAGTCATTGTTATATAAGGTGTTATGTTTTTGACATATTTAGGCATTAAAAGCTTTTTAGGTTCAATGATATTTTTAGTTAAATCAATATTTATAGATAGTGATAAATTATTTCTATTATTATATATGGTCCAATCTCTATTATAGCTATTAATTATAAGGGTTTTATAATTGATATTCTTCTTGTTATTCATAATACTTTCCATTTTTTCAATAATATACGCGATAGTTTCAAGATTTTCAACATTAACATTATTAACAAGTGAATACTTCTGATATGTTTGTGTAGGCTGAAATGATGTATAGGATATAGAAGGTGATTGTTGAGTTGTCCCCGGAGTACCAGGTATTCCTATAGTAGTATTAGGGGTGCCTGCAGATATTGTAGAAGAATGCTCTGAAGATATATTGATATTTGCATTTTCCGCGGATGCCAGTGTATTTACGGTTTTTCTCTTTTCTTCTAACTCTATTACTTTTGACAATAGCTCGTCGGTATTATATTTATTAATGCTATCTATTACATCATCACTTGTTTTTAATTCATCACTAATTACTGTATTTGCGCTATTCGCGCTTTTATTAATAATATTAACCTCTATATAATCCTTGATTTTTGTCAGGGCTATTGTATTCAATTCTATCAGTTTGCCGATTCTTTTTATTAAAATTGCATCATTGCATATAGAAATTATAACTTTTTCTACAATTCCCTTCAACTCCAATTTATCTATATTTAAATTATATTTATCCATTATCATTTTCTCAGTAGCTACATTTATCACCATTTTGTTTTTCTCTTGTCTAAAATCATCTATTACCCCCATTATTATAATATAATATAGAAAATAGATGTTTATATCATAGATATATCCCCGATATCTCCTAGTATCTCTTGATATTGTCGCGTATTAGATTGTTATGTTTCGGTCCTTGATGTATTTCTTGAAATTCGGGCGATATAGATATGTTCGGCTTTCTTCCATAGATTCGTCCTTAATTTTATTATCGTTAATTATATACCCAACAAAGTTTGAATATTCGTACGGAGATTTAAACTTCAACTCCTTGTGTTTTAACAAAGCATTTAGCCATCTTATTTGGTAAGCCATAGAGAACATTCCGCACTCAGTATTCTTCCTCTGATGCTTAATATTATTAGTATGAATTTTAAAAACATTATTTGGATATTTTTTTTTCAATTGCGCTTTTATATTGTTAATAAACTTAGAAACATACGAAGGGGTATTTATAGCATTGCTGTCGTAATAGTAAGCTCCATAACATTTTATTTTAGGGTCTAATACGATGAATGTAGAAGTCCAGTGAGACCCAGGCTCATCGTGTTTATCAAGATTTGTAATAAGCCCGAGGTATTTTATATTTTTATTAATATATTTATTGATATCCAAAGAACATATTTGGCTGTAAAGGCATCTTCCGAAACTATCTTGTTCCGAGAAATCTATTGGAAAAACTCCCAAAAAACAGTATTTATATTTTTTATCATTATTATACTGTATCATTACATCCTCTATATCATAATTAGAGAGCCATTCAATAGGATTCTTATACCATTCAAGGGGCATCTCGGGACGCAATTCATTCTCCTCAATCTTTTTGATAATTTCCTTCGTCTTTGAATCCTTTGTCATCTCTTTAATAGCACTCGGCCAACACCAATATTCCTTATCATTACATATAGGCTTTATTTTGGCATTCAATAGCTCGGATAATTTAGCGACATTAAATGACTTTTTATATTCTATTTTATCGGCAATCGCTGCCCCGCCTTTGTTATCTTTGCAGGCATTCCATGTATCTATTAATAGGATGAGCGTTTTCTTATTGAATAGCGTAGGATTGTTAATATTTTTGGGACTACAATATTTGGTATTCTTCAAGCTTTTATTTTTTTTATCTGCATTTTTTTCCATAATAAAAAAATATTATAATCTATATTATTGCTATAAAATATTATGGTTAAAAAGCTATAAAATATTATGGTTAAAAAGCTCTAAAATAAAAATATTGAAATGTAAAAATATGTATAAAAATAAAAATTGATATATATATAAAGTAATATATTTATAAGTATGGGTATAAACGAAGATTTGCGCTCTTTTATAAATAAATATCGTGTGGAGAAAGGGGTGAAAATATTCACAAATACAAGCATAGGTTCACCAAAAGTTAGTTTAAATATACCTGATGAAAATTACGAGGAGTTCATCAATTTATATAGTTTAGCCTTGACGAATGGTGTCCCTTTGTATTTCACAGAAAAACCCTTAGAACCGAGTCCCTTGCGCGTAGATATAGATTTTCGTTTTACTATTCCTGATGATAAATCCGGACTTTACAGTTCCCAATCTTCAAACTCTTCTTTAAATAATAACAAAAAATATGAGAGATTATACGGCGATGAAAATATATACAAAATTGTTGATAGTTATTTTAGCATAATTAATAAATATTTGAATATATCCGAAGAGGATAAAATTGCATATGTTATGGAAAAGCCGAATCCTGTTGAGTTCAGAAATAAGTTGAAGGACGGCATTCATATTATCTTTCCGAATATTATTATTGCTAATAATGCTCAGCATTTTATTAGAAGAAAGATTATAGATATTGGTGATGTTATTTTTAAGGATTTGCCAATTTGTAATGACTATGAATCTATTGTGGATAAGGCAATTATTGATGTAAATTGTTGGCAAATGTATGGTAGTAAAAAGCCGGATTGCGACACTTATCGCGTATCTTCAATATATAAATATGTCGGAGATAAAACGGATAAAATAGAATATAGTTTAAATGCTCGCGATGAAATAAAATTCATCAAGCTATTTTCTATGCGAAAAAAGATGAATTATGATATCAATTGTATTAAAGAAGAGTTCGCAACGGAAATTACGCAATATAGCAAGCATATTTTGCCGGCTCTCGATCAAAAATTGAAAAGCAAGGTTCAGAATAATATTTTGGGGAAGGCATTAAATAATGATAAGAGGTATGTGTCAGAGGACGAATTGATATTTATTAAAAAGCTTGTGAATGAATGTCTATCTACGAGCCGCGCGGATAATTATACGGATTGGATTAATCTTGGCTGGGTATTGCGTAATATTGATTACAGGCTCTTGGAGACATGGGTAGATTTCTCCAAAATTAGCAGCGTATATATTGAGGGGGAATGTCAGCAATTGTGGGACAAGATGCGAAAGGATAATATGGGAATCGGTACTTTGAGATGGTGGGCGAAACAAGATAATTTGACGAAATATAATGATGTCGTCAATAAATCTATCATCAGGCTTATTGACGAGGCGTTGGGTAGCGATGGTTCGCACTTTGATATTGCATGTGTCGTATATGCGATATTTAAAGATGAATTTAAAGCGATTACTAAGGATAACTGGTATAAATATGATAGAGAGAAGCACAAGTGGGTAAGAGCGCGCGAAGGTCTGGAATTGAGAAAGATATTGAGCGTTGATATTTGTAAGAAGTTTATGGAACGGAGTCAGCATTACGCTGAACATTGTGAGGATCCTATTATGAAAACGATTAATGAGGAGAAGAGTAAAAAATGTATTAGTATCGCGAAGCAATTGAAAAATGCGAGTTTCAAGGATTCTATTATGAAAGAATGCCGGACGCTATTCATCGATGATAAGTTTGAGGAGTTGCTAGATAGCCGCTCGCATTTGATAGGATTTGAGAATGGAGTATATGATTTGAAGCTACATATATTTCGTGACGGGATGCCTGATGATTATATATTGTTATCTACTAAAAATAGCTATGTCAAATATAATAGCGACCTTCCTGAGATTGCCGATATCAATGATTTCTTCGCGAAGATATTTACTAATAAAAATCTGAGAAATTATGTTATGGATATTCTATCGTGTATTTTGGATGGTAGCATATCACAAGAACGGTTTTATATATTTACCGGACAGGGCAGTAATGGTAAATCCAAAATGTTAGATTTAATTCAAAAGGCGATTGGTGAATATTATTGTATCTTGCCTATAGCTCTATTGACACAAAAACGGGCGGCGAGTAATGCAGCACAAAGTGAATTGGAGAGGACTAAAGGAAGACGATTTGCGGTTATGCAGGAGCCGAGTGAGAATGAAAGGCTAAATATTGGTCTTATGAAGGAGCTTTCGGGACAGGATAGGATTTTGGTAAGAACATTGTTTAAAGAGCCTTATGAGTTCAAGCCACAATTTAAGATGATTTTGACTTGCAATGAATTGCCAGAGGTTCCCAGCGATGATGGCGGTACTTGGAGGCGTATTAAGGTTTGCAATTTCTCTAGTAGATTCTGTGAAAATCCTGTTCCCAGTAAAAATGAGTTTCATATGGATTTGGAATTGACTGATAAGTTTGATAAGTGGAAGGAGATTTTCATAAGTATGCTAATTGAAAGACATAAGAATATTAATCCATCATCTATCGTGGAGCCTTGTGAGGTAAGAATAGCCACTGAGAGTTATAAGCAGAACAATGATATCATCGGGCAATTTATTAGCGAAAAGATTATCATTGACGAAGAGATTAGAGAGCCAAGGGTTACGATAACTAAACTATATAATGATTTCCGTATTTGGTGCACTTCCAATGTTGTTAAGGGTAAAAAGTGCCCCGACAGGAATCAATTGAAGGCATATTTTGAGAAACTTCTATGTGTCCCATATGATAATAAGGGATGGCGCGGAATTGCCTATAAACTGGAAAATGAAGACGATGATAATTGATAGGGTATGTATATGATATCTATGATATCTATGATAAAAATTGATTATATAAGATTTAATTTTCTTATTACTATAATAAAATGGAGTTCTGCGAAATATGCGATAATATGTTATATGTTAAATCAAACGAGGAAAAAAAGTTGGTAAAATTTTGCAAGCACTGTGATTTTGAAAAAGTAGAGACTGTTAATACTGCTATTAACATCTCAAAAACTTTTTACAGCGGAGATGACTTACTGTATAATCAGCACGTTAATAAGTATCTGCGTTATGACCCTACTCTTAGAAGAATCAAAGACCCTTTAATTAATTGCTCGAATGAGAATTGTAATGCCCCTGATGACAAAAAACAAGTTATATATATCAAATATGACAATAAGAATATGAAATATCTATATGTATGCGAACACTGCGGAGAAACCTGGAAGCAAATCTCTTAATATAATTGCAATTATGTAATAATGCAATTATATAAATATTACAGCTATTATAATAATTATGTTAGAAAAAGAATGTTTGGTAATCGCTGTAATTTTGTAATATATGTTTTTTTATTATTTTCTAGTTTTGGAGAATCTTATCTTTATCCGTATAATAAAATGCTAAGAAAGCCATTGGCTCTCAAAATGTGTAAAGGCGATAATGGTGGGACAAGCGAGCTTTATAATAGGCGTAATATATTGCTAATGTCTTTAAGTACGAACTTATTAGGCATCAATTCTATATATTTGTATAATAATGTGTTGCCTAATATTGAAAAGAAGCAATCTAATATATTTTATAATTCAATCCCATCGGTTTGCTATATAAGCACCGAATATACTGCGATGGCTGATAAATATAATCTGAATAAGGAGGATTTGCCGAAGGGCGTTGGGACAGGCTTTGTATGGGATAAGGAAGGGCATATTATAACTAACTTTCATGTAATAAACAAGGTAGATAACGCTATAATCACTATAACAGATAAAAATAATGTTAAGAAGAACTATAAAGCTAAATTGACAGGGATTGATCCCGACCTTGATATAGCAGTACTCAAAATTGATGTGGATAGCAAGGCGGATTTACAAGTTATTAAATACAATAAGAATGTTAAACCGAGTGTAGGCGAAAATGCTTATGCTATCGGGAATCCTTTCGGCCAAGACCATACATTCACCGCTGGTATAATCTCGGCTACTAATCGGGAGATAACAGCACCTACAGGTCGCAAGATATATAATGTTTTACAGACAGATGCCGCAATAAATCCCGGAAATAGCGGTGGTCCTCTGCTAAATAGCAAGGGAGAATTGCTTGGTATAAATACAGCATCTCTTGGTGCCGGAGTTTCTGCTGGCATAGGATTTACGATACCTATTGCAAATGCTTTGAAATCTATTACGGATATTATTGAAACTGGTTTTGTCAAAAAGGCTATTTTGGGAATATCATATATGGAGAGAAATCCTTCTGTATTAGAATCTGAAAAAAGCGGCATCCCTATAATTGATAAGGGCTTGCTAATTCTTGAAGTTCCCGATAAATCACCAGCATATGATGCGGGATTGAGAGGAGTTGTAAAAAATAATAAAACGCAGAGAATAGAGAGCATAGGCGATATTATATTATCTATTGATGACAGCGATATAGACAATCCCAATGATTTGAATGTAATATTAAAGAAATATCGCCCAGGCGACAAGGTAATTGTTAAATATTTGCGAGATAATCAAATAAAAAAGAGCGAATTAATATTGGGGAGTTATAAAGGAACTACTTTTACACAATTAGAAAACGAGAGAGCGGCTACCGATGCTACTACTAACGTTAATATTCCTTTGAAAAATATTGAACCTGCTATACAGCCACGTTTATAGACTGGGTTTGTGGAGAAGATAGCAACCATCAATCATATATTTATCATTTATTTTTACGAATATCCATCTATAAATGATATAGCAAGGGTCTCCTGAGTTTTCAGGATAATACATCTCATCAAATTGAATGCTATTGTATATCATTGTTTTATATGGAGCTTCAAGCTTAATATCTACTTCGTAATATGTTTTTTCATCATCCGTATCATATATTTTGTTATAATTTGTAATATAATAGTTATCAAACTTACCCAGAAAAATCCCATATTTTCCGTCGGCAAATAGCTGTCTCAGTTTAGAGGTATCTTTTGATTTAATTACATTAGAATCAGAACAGAAGGATTGAAGAGTCCTAAGTGCTTCTTCTGGCCTTTCATTTCCATTCTTTTTAAAATCATCCAGAATAATATTCAAGGTATTCTTAATATCTTCCTTCTCGCTAATATTTTTAGCCTCCTTAATAGTCATAAAGTTATCCCTATCAGCGTCCGTGCCTGCGCCAGCTCCAGCTCCAGCTCCAGCTCCAGCTCCAGCTCCAGCTCCACTGCCAGCTGTCGCGCTATTGCTGTCTATCAGTATATTTTTGTTAGCTTCAGCTATTACAGGGAGATTGAAAGTGTCTTTTTGTACTTCAATAATTTCAATAATTCTGTTAGCTTCTTCTCTTAGAGATTCAATGCTCTTATCTTCTTTTTTAGCTGCATTTGCGATATCAATAAAATTACCGAATACATATGGAATACTAATAGCCCTTGCAATTCTAAAAACTTCCCTACGTTGTATATTTGAAGCACTTGGTATATCCCTAAGTGTAGCAACATTCTTTCTAAGTCTGAAATTATTTAGATTTGATATCGTTGAGAATGAAAGAGAATCATTGATTAACAATAGCGATAAAATAATATACTTTTTCATTTTATATATATATATACTATAATATTTATATATATTATTGATGTCATATGATATCTTTTGACATTAAGACATTTATGTCGTAGGTTTCATATACATCTTTTGTAAGGCTATTTAACATTTTTTCATAATTATCTCCGGATACTTCGTT
>Ga0209230_10000518_pt1 | contig 15148 bp, 18 predicted proteins | sample LakOntMetagenome_FD_187467 | JGI IMG/M metagenome (GOLD analysis project Ga0209230, IMG submission 187467) | Freshwater and sediment microbial communities from Lake Ontario - Sta 18 epilimnion Metagenome (SPAdes) (version 2) | ecosystem: Environmental > Aquatic > Freshwater > Lentic | place... | reverse complement strand
GCATTAGGTGAAAGTGAGGTCCCCGCTGCAGCGAATACAGGGGTGAAGAAGCTTCCTGGTGGCCGTCTTTCGGTTAATCTAAAAGCGGTGCCTGCATTAGCCAAAGTTGGTGGAGCAACAAGGATTGGTTCTGTAAAGGGGGTGCCAGTTGCGATCGCTCGCACTGGCACCTCTAAATACATTGCCTTTAATCTTTTATGCCCGCATCAAAAGGTAACTGTCACGCAAAATGAGAAAGGGTGGGTTTGCAATGCCCATGGCTCTGAATTCGAAGCTGACGGCGATTTGGCGTTAGGTCCAGCCACGACAGGGCTGGCTCGGGTACCTATGAAGATCTCAAAAGGTCTAGCCACCATCGGGTAATTAACTCTAAGCAAATAGATGGGATTGTCACCAATGCGAAAGTTTTTGATAGTCACAATTGTTTCAACGCTAATTATTATTGTTACTTACTTCCTGCCAAGTGGAGTTTGGGCCGAATTTGGAGGATTGCCAGCACACCCGCTAATTATTCATGGCGTGGTAGTTCTTTTGCCTTTGCTTGCAATTTTTCTGCTTGTAGGACTTTTTTGGAAGAATCTACTTAAGAAGTTACACCTTCCGCTTATTGGAATGCTTGCACTTTCTGTAGTAGGCGTTCTTGCTGCCAAGTCGTCTGGATACTCGCTATCGGCCGTAGTAGGTCTTCCAAGGTCGCATGCACAGTGGGGCAATTACCTAGTCTTACTTGCCATTGCACTTGTTTCCTCATTTGTACTTTTTTCATATTTTTCTTTTTATAAGAAAAGCAAGATAGCGTCATCAAGTCTAGGAGTTCTAATGGCTTTTCTGGCGGTTAGTGCGATTGGAATGACCTATGTAGTTGGCCATTCGGGTGCAGAAAGTGTTTGGAAGTACAAATACGACTCCATTAAGGACCAACAGAAATTACCTTAAGTAGCACCTCTCCACAGAACTTCTCAATCTTTTGGGGGCAATAGTGGGGGCAAATCGTTTTTTTGAGCATAGCTTCACGCATAACTATGTCATCTCCGGCTTATAGGGCGACTCTTCTTTATTAGTGATCTATGCAATGATTTCCTACATGACCCGAGTCCTTCTTACAGGTGCGAGTGGCTATATTGGCAAGCACATCACACTGCAGCTTCTCAATCAGGGATATGAGGTTCGTGCTTCAGTCCGCAAGCTTTCAAAGTCATCAGAAGTTCGCGATGCAGTCGCACCACATATTTTAAATACTTCAAACTTAGACTCTCGTCTAACATTTATCGAGCTTGATCTTGAAAAAGATTCAGGTTGGGATTCAGCTCTCAACGAAATAGATGTACTGATGCACACCGCATCACCTTTTCCACTCACTTCACCCAAAGATGAGAATGACTTGATTCGCCCTGCAGTTGAAGGAACATTGCGAGCACTACGCGCAGCAAAAAATGCTGGAGTCAAGCGAGTAATTCTGACTTCATCGGTGGCGGCGATCTACGGCCGTGAATTAACGTCCGGCGCCTTGGCATATGACGAAACAATGTGGACTGATATTGAACATCCAGTTGGGCGAGTGGCTTACACAAAATCCAAGACTTTGGCCGAACAAGCAGCTTGGAATTTCATCAAAAATGATGCACCAGAAATCTCCCTAACAACCATTAATCCAGTGCTAGTGCTTGGCGCGCCACTAGATAAGAACTTTGGTTCATCAATATCGCTTGTCGAGAGAGTCCTAAACGGAAGTGATCCCATGTTGCCAGACCTTAAATTCGCAATCGTGGATGTACGAGATGTCGCCAAGATGCATGTTGACGCAATCAAGAGTGAAAATACAAAAAATGAACGCATAATCGCTTCCTCAGAAACTAGGTCTTTTGTTGAGATTGCTAAGTTCTTAAAGAGTGTATATCCAAAGAGCAGAGTCAAGTCAGCTCAGGCGCCAACATTTATAATTCGCTTGCTTTCACTGTTCGATGGTTCAATAAAGCTGATTCTGCCTCAACTAGGAAAGCCTATGAATGTTAGTGGGGCAAAGGCTCAGCGCTTATTGAGCATAAGTTTTATTCCTGTTGAAGTCACCTTAAAAGAATCAGCGGATTACTTGATCAAGAATGGCTTTATTAAGGGCTGATCGGGTATGCCGGGTAACTCTTCTTTTACGAACCTCTAATCTGCAAAAATTGCTCTATGAAATCAATGACATGCAATCAACTTGGCGGAGCTTGTGATCTCGTTTTTTCAGGTCAAACCTTTGATGACCTCGCAGCCCAAAGCCAGCAACACGGTAAAGAAATGTTCGGAGCAAACGATGGACCACACATTGCGGCGATGAATGCGATGATGGAGCTCATGAAGTCTGGTGAAATGGATTCTTGGATGGCAGCTCGCAAGGCGGAATTCGAAGCGATTTAGATTATTTCGCTAAAAAGTTAGCTAACGACTGTAAATAACTGTTCATTCCTGCTTGTGCTTGTTCAGCTTGACCTTCAGGTAGCTCACCAAATTGCGAAAACTTCGACCAAGAGGACGAACCTCGGTCTTCAAATTCGATCCTAATTAAATGTGATTCTGTTGAAAAGTCCTTCTTTGCGAACTCTTCAGCTGAGGTTGTGTAATGAAGCGTGTGCTCTAACAATTCCTTGTTAACAATCTTTGTGTATTTACCAAAGAAGTAAGCAGTAAAACCGTGAGCGGGAACTTCGACACCGCAAGTCCATAAGCCATCTACTTTGAGGTCAGAGACAGTTGCACCTTTAGTTGAACTCAGATCTGTAGGGAAATACCAAGCTTCTAGTTCAGAGGCATCGGTCCAGGCTTTCCAAAGACGATCAATGGAGACGGGATATTCACGTTCTACTGAATAGAGGAATGACTGGGTCATAAAAGAATATTATCAGGTTGATTTAACTGAGATTGAGAACCTAGACATTAGTTAATTGGGCTAAGTATGATCGCCATCTATTTAACTTGACGGGGGATTAAAAATGGCTAATTTTCTAAGCGAAGCAAGTGAAATTCAAAATGATTTAGCCACTATTCGTCGACAGATTCATCAAGAGCCAGAGATCGGTCTAGACCTACCGAAAACTCAAGCCAAGATTGTTGCAGCGCTTGATGGACTTGGTCTTGAAATTTCTACAGGTAAATCATTGAGCTCCGTAACCGCTGTGCTCAGAGCTGGGAAATCTGACAAGACTGTGCTGTTGCGTGCCGATATGGATGCACTTCCTGTATCAGAGCTAGCTGACCTTCCGTACAAGAGTCAGATTGATGGTGCAATGCATGCATGTGGTCATGATTTGCATGTTGCGATGTTGATTGGTGCAGCAAAGTTACTAGTAAAGAATAAAGCTGAACTAAGCGGCGATGTGGTCTTTATGTTTCAACCTGGCGAAGAGGGCTTCGATGGTGCCGGACATATGATCAAAGAAGGTGTCTTAACTGCAAGCGGACGAAAAGCCGATACAACTTACGGAATTCACGTGATGTCATCCTCAGTCCCAACAGGAACATTCACCACAAAAGGTGGAACCATGATGGCATCTGCTGACGAAATACATGTAACCGTTGTTGGCATGGGTGGACATGGGTCACAACCACATACGGCTAAAGATCCGATTCCAGTTGCTGCTGAAATGGTGAGCGCATTGCAGTTGATGATTACTCGCTCCTTTGATGCTTTTGATCCTGTAGTTATAACTGTTGGTCAATTCCACGCTGGCACCAAAGCAAACATCATTCCGGACACTGCAGAGTTCCAAGCCACCATTCGCACTTTCTCACCCGAAAATAGAAGTCGAATTAAGACCGAAGCGGTTCGCTTGTGTGAATCGATCGCTCATGGCTATGGATTGAAGGCTGAAGTTAAGGTTGTTGAGCAGTATCCAGTTACAGTTAATAACGATGCACATGCACAATTTGTAGGCAAAGTTGCAGCTGAACTCTTTGGCAATGAGGGATATATGGAGATGCCACACGCAATTGCAGGAGCTGAAGATTACTCACGTGTACTTGAAGCAGTTCCAGGCTCGTACATATTCTTAGGTGCATCTGTTGATAAAGATGTCACCAAATCGGAGGTCAATCACTCACCTCGAGCGATGTTTGATGATTCCGTTTTATATCGCGGAACAGCCTTACTAAGTGAGTTAGCAGTTCGCTCATTGAAAGAGATGTAATCCTTAAATGACTATTTCACTTGATCGCCTCTTGGCTCACATGGTGTGGGCAAACCAAAAGACTATTGAGCACCTTCAGACTCTTCCAGAGGAATCGCTCAAAGCATTTGCGACAAATCCTGAATGGTTTGTTGGAGAAATTGCGCATCACATCGTTGATAGCGCTGATCACTATGCATTTCGTATCTCAGGCAAGCCTGCACTGACCCAGCCGGGAGATCCTTGTATCGATGATGTAAATGTCATTGCAGATTTGGCAAGATTAAAGGAGCAGGCAGCAACAGTCGATGCGCACCTTCTAGAATGCGTAAAACTAGATGACGTGCAAATCGAGTTCGTGAATTACGAAGACAAATTGGTTAAACGATGGAGATCAACTATTTTGTCTCAGGCGATTCATCACGCGACTGAACACCGAGCACAGATCGCCTCAGCCTTAGAAGCTAAAGGCTTTACCCCTGTAAACCTCGACGACTTAGACCTATGGGCTTTCGAGAAGGATTCAGAATAATGCTGCGAAATATCTCTCGAGTATTTGGTTTGGGGGTTGGAGTTTTTGCTGTGGCCTTTGGAGAAGCCGATGATTCACCCGGCCTTCAAGGAATAGGAATGCTTCTCTTAATGACAGTTTTCTTTTCAATATATAAGATTGTCAAAAGGTGAAGCAAGAACAAGATCGCGCAAAAGAGTTAGCCGCAATTAATCGCAAGATCGTAAAGATCGATAATGCCTTTGCTCCTGCTTTAAAGAATCTTGAACCGTGCACATTCGGTCTAGAAAAGCCGACTGTTACTCATTATCAGTCACTCATTAGATCGGTAATCGCGCAGCAAGTAAGTACGGCAGCCGCACGCACGATATCTGGACGCTTACAGGAAAAGTGTGGGGGCTCGATTACCGCGGCAAAGGTTGGTGCGCTTTCCTTGAAGGAGCTTCAATCTGTAGGACTTACTGGGGCAAAGGTTCGAACAATTAGTGAGCTCACAGAGGCTTCGCTGTCGGGAGAAATTAACTTCCGGAAATTTACTCATATGTCAGATGAAGAGATCATCAAAGAATTAGTTCCGCTGTTTGGAATTGGTCGATGGACCGTAGAAATGTTCTTGATCTTCCACTTAGGTCGCCTTGATGTGTGGCCTATTGATGATCTTGCTGTGCGTCGAGGTTGGGATAACCTTCATGGAAACTCAGAGCCCATCAAGCCCAAGGCGCTGCATGTACTAGGAGAGCCATTTAAAGGAATGCGAAGTGTTGTTGCTTGGTATTGCTGGAGAGCTTCTTAATTACTGATTAACAATTGCATCGTGGACATATTGAGCTAATCCACGCACGCGTCCATCGTAATACTCTTTAAATCGCGGATCTTCGATATACATAACAGCTAGATTCTTTTGCATTTCTACAGAGCAGTCGTAAAACCACTTGGTGATTGCATCTCTGTGTGCAAGTACAGCTTCCTGAGCCTTAGGGGAGTCGATTGGGAGTGAGTTGCCAAAGGCATAGACAAATAACTCAGTAGCCGCTTCTTGATCTACTTTTGCGGCCTCAAAATCATCCTTTGAGTACTTCGATGTCTTTGTCTGAGATTGTCGGTAAGCCTCGGTATCTCCCCAACGCTTACCGACTTCATCTTCGTATGTGTGCATGGAAATATTCTACGACCTTCTGTAATCTTTTCCCATGCGCTTCTTATTATCTGTAATTGACACTCAAACTCGTGCACCTCATACCCCCGAAGAGATGAAGGCGATTGATGATTTCAACGACAAGATCGAGGATGCCGGGCAACGCTTATTCGCATGCGGAATAGATTCGCCTGAAAAGGCAATAGTTTTTGACTCACGCAATGGTGCCGAGATATCAATCCCTGGCCCGCATCAGTCATCTGCCGAATACTTCAGTGGTTTTTGGATCATTCAGGTTGATTCAATGGAAACCGCGCAAAAGTTAGCTGCAGAAGGATCAAAGGCTTGTAACCGAAAGGTCGAACTTCGTCCTTTGTTCGGCTGAACACTGAGTTCACATACCCCTTCTCGCTACTATTGCCCTCTAGAGATTGATCGGAGGGTGAGATGTTCGAAGCGATAATTCTGGGAATTATTCAAGGCCTCACCGAATTTCTACCAATCTCTTCAAGTGCCCACATTCGATTTGTGGGTGAGTTTCTCGATGGTGCAAATGATCCAGGTGCTCGATTCACCGCAATAACCCAAATAGGAACTGAGCTAGCGGTGCTTTTGTATTTCAGAAAAGACATCGCTGCAATTCTTGGCTCGTGGTTTGGGCAAGCGATTCAGCGCAAAGAGCTTGTAGGTGAAGCTAAATCTCAGGCTCGAATGGGTTGGCTAATTGTCATCGGCACAATTCCAATTGTCGTTCTTGGGTATCTCGGTAGTGACATCATTGAAAACAACCTTCGATCACTGTGGTTGATCGCAACAACTTTGATTGTCTTTGGCGTAATTCTTGGATTAGCAGATACATATGGAAAACGTGAGCGCACTCTTGAACAACTCAGTAATCGTCACGGCATTTTGTATGGCGCAGCTCAAGCCTTAGCGCTTATGCCAGGTGTTTCTCGTTCAGGTGCAACGATCGCTATGGGTCGCTTCCTTGGATACACACGTGAAGCAGCGCTTCGCTACTCATTCTTGTTAGCTCTGCCTGCTGTGTTCGGAAGCGGCTTCTATCAACTTCAAAGCGCACTCTCATCATCTGATGGCTCAAATGTCTTTTCACTTACAGAGACCGCCGTGGCAACAGGAATTGCTTTTGTTGTTGGTTACCTAGTTATCGCATGGTTGCTTAAGTTTGTTTCTACCAAGAGCTTTATGCCCTTCATCATCTACAGAGTCACACTAGGCACAGTGATTCTTATTCTCTTAGCAACTGGTGTTATTGCAGCATGAGCAAGGTTTTAGTTGACAAGCATTTGAAAGGCTTTGAAATCGGCCAGCGTCAGATTCTTAATAATCTGCGTGAAATGATCGCTGAAGAACTTCCGACAGCTACCCAGGTAATCAAATACGGGATACCTACCTTTCTGATCGAAGGGGTAGCGATTCTTGGTTTTGATGGATACAAAAATCACAACAGTTTGTTTCCCTATAGCGGCGCTACAAATATGTTGCTTGAAAAGGAGCTGGCTGGATATGAGCAAACTAAAGGCTCTATTCACTTTGCAGTAGACAAGAGATTTCCGAAGCCTCTACTAAAAAAGATTATTAAGGCGCGCATTAGCCAGATAAATGCGAGCTATCCAAAGCGCACAGGTGAGTATTTAGAGTTTTATGGAAATGGTGTTCTGAAAGCTGTTGGAAAGATGAAGGCTGACAAACTTCATGGAGATTGGAAATGGTTTCGAAAAGATGGCGTGATTATGCGCTCAGGATCATTTAAGAATGGAAAGCAAGTAGGCGTATGGATCACATACGACCAAAAAGGAAAGCCTTACAAGAAAACCAACTTCGGCTCCTAAACTCCTTTTCGATTGGCGAAGCATTTATCTATTGCATAGCATTGCCACGTGTTCGCACTTCATAAATTTCCACTGACTAAACCTTTAGCGGACAAGTTTCGCGAAAATGTTTCCGGCTCACGTGATGGCCGCCCTGATTGGGTGAAGACAATCGGAGAAGGAAGTGGTGAAGGATTATTTGGTCCGAGCAGCGCTGTGTGGCAGGTGCATGGAACCATCGCAACGTTAGTTGGGGGAGTTCGAGCATTACTTTTGCAGGCTGCGCATCCTGCACCACTATCTGGAGTTGCAGAGCACTCTCGATATGAAACAGATCCTTTAGGACGCCTGGCGGGTACGACTCGTTGGTTAACGGTCACAACCTTTGCTGCAGAAGAGGTAATTGCACGCGAGGCAGCGCGCGTTAACGCCATGCATGATCATGTAAAAGGTAATTTCACTGACAAGCAAGGTCATGAACAAAGTTACAAAGCGAAAGATCCTCGCTTTTTGTTGTGGGTGCACTGCGCCTTCACAGATTCATTTTTGAAGGCACATCTGGCACTTGGATATCCGATTGATAAAGGTGCTGATGCTTATGTTGCCGAATGGAGCAAGAGTGCGATTCCGCTTGGGTTAACCAACGCTCCAATGTCGGTTGCAGAGCTTGAAGCGACTCTGGATGATTTCAGAGCCAATGATTTGGCACATGTTGAACGAACAGATGAAGTAGTTCGATTTATTTTAAATCCGCCATTTGGGGGAGCGGGTAAGTTCTTTTATAAGGTGATTGCAAATGCTGCGATTGCAACGCTTGATCAACGCGAATTGGATTTACTGGGATTGACTCCACGATCAAAGATGTGGCTTCGAATTTCACGAATTAGTCTCGATATTTTCCTTGCAATCTTGGGGCCAGAGCCACCAGCGATGCAGGTTGCACGCGAACGCATCGCACGTTCGTAAAGTGCTAGCACTCATCAAGTAAATCAAAACTTATTTCAAGTTCATTTCGTGATGCATGCAATACCTTGTAAAGAGGTACCCCTCAGCAAAACCCTTTAATAACTTTTTCAAAGTGACACTCTTTTCCTTGTAAGAACAGCAGTAACTCAAGGAGAGAAGGAGTTCACAATGAAACAAAATTACTCAAGAAAAGCAAAGGCGCTAGTTCTTTTTACAGCATTTACATTTTTGTTTGCACAAGGTGCACCAGCGAACGCAGCTAATAAAACGATTACCTGTTACAAGGGAACAACAGTTAAAAAGGTAACCGCTGCAAATCCAAAGTGCCCAACTGGCTACACAACCACCAAACCAAAGGCGACAACTAAGCCATCTGCAACAACAAAGCCTGTGGCTGGTGCAACCGTTGCATTCTCTGGAACATATAAGGGAAAACTTTCGATTGTGTGGGGCGATACATACCTACAGGTAACAGGTGTTAACGGAACTGGTTCAGGAAATGTTCTAGGACTAACAGATATGTCAGGAACTGCATCTGCCGCACCTGCCGGATTGTGCGACACATTTGATGCGAAGGGATCGATTGCAGGTGGAGGAAGTTCTCTTAACGTGAGCTTTGACTCCAGCGCAAAAGGTTGCGCAGAGGATGAATCAGCACCAACAACAATCAAAATAACTGGAACCGCAACCATCACAGGTGGAACCGGAAAGTACGCGGGAGCTACTGGTGTTTTGAAAGTAACTGGAACCTTCAGTGTTAAGGGCGGTTCAAAGGAAGATGCTGCATTCACTATGGATGTCAGCGGAAACATTAAAACTAAATAAGAGCTTTACAACAAACTAAGGAGATTCACGTGAAAAGATTGATTTCATCAATAGTTGTCGTAGGTATGGCGACCTTGGGACTTGCCGTAACTGGTGGGTCAGCGTACGCAGCACCAGCAGCATCAACGCTCATTATGTCGGGTGGCAATGGTGTGTATGACCTTGGCCCAATCGTTATTAACGGAACAGCAAGTGCACCTGGTGCTGTTGCATTTACAGTTAACGGAAAGGCTGTTACTGGTTGTGAGGCTGTAGCTACAACTACCGTTACTCCTTTTGTTGCTAAGTGCTCATGGCTTCCAGCTGCTGCAGGCTTAACAGTAATTACAGGAGTATTTACACCAACAGATGCTGCAGCTTTTGCACCAGCTAATTCAAATACATTGAATGTGAAGATCGGTGTTCCGGTCCAAGGCGTTGTTTCTCCTGTTCACATCTATGTCGATACAGTGCTTGCAAGTGGATCTACTGGCGCGTTAGCACCTCGATTCAATGGCTGTGCAATCCAAAATGAGTACTTGATCGGACAAACAATTGTTTTCCGTGTGTATGCCAATAACGCTGACCAAGGTGGCGCAGTTATGGATACAACCAACACCTCAAAGGCATTTATTGAGGTAGCCGGAGTAAGTACTCCAATTCAACTGTCCTATGGAAACCACAGCGGAGTTGCATTCTGGACTGGAATCCTAAAGACAGGCGCAGCGCCTTTGTACAGCACCCTAGGTGTTATCAACTTTAAGGTGACTTTAGTTGCTAAAGATTCAACAACAATGAAGGTGCTTTCAACAAAGCTAGTTCCAAAGCTTGAAAACGGTAAGCGCCTTATTGGTAGCGATGGACGCACAGTCTATGAGCGCGTCAGCTACTACCGCACAGTCAAGCTCTCAGTTCCACTCAAGGGTGCAACAGGCACATGGGCATCTAACTTCACTCAGACATCTCAACTCAGTCTGTTTGCCGTTCCAACAACTAAGTAATTAGAGAATCGGAGAGAACAATGAAAAGTAAGTTACGTTTCGTAGGGGCAGGCGCGGTACTTGTATTGCTTGCAAGCTTTATCGCACCTGCCTACGCAGCAGATAATCCTGTAAAGCTAGTAGCACCAAAGGAGATCGTTGGCATACCCGCGATTCCATTTACAGGGCTAAAGGCGCAAGCATTTTCAACACCATCAAATATGGTCAATCTTGAGGTCTCACCATCTCAGGTTGTGATCGGTGATGCACTGACTATTACTGGAAAAGGGCTTCCGGGAAACATTCCAGTGACTTTGACCTGGTCAACAAGTGATGCAACATGGATCGCTGATGTTCAACCAAACACCGTTAACTACATGGGAACTTCATACTCCAAGTACAACGTCGTTATTGCAACAATTTCAACTGATGCATTAGGCGGATTTGTTTATAAGACAAAGGTGCCATCAGATTTTGGTGGCGTTCACGATATCTATGCCGTTAACAACAATGTTGCTGTGGCACATGGTGGATTACAAGTTGCGCGTACCTTAACTATTAGCCCAAAGAGCGGACCAATAGGTACCCCAATAACAATTACCTACACAGGTCTTGGACCTTCTCTGTATGCAGCAGGTTCAGCTCTTTATTACGATGGAAAGTACACAGGATCCATGCAGGCTCGGTGGACTCGTGGAACAGCGACAACAACAATCCTTGCAACAGGTCCAGTTGGTAAGCATTACATTCAGGCAAATGAAGCGATTAGCTTCTCTTATCTGAACGCCATGCAATCTCCCGTTCCCTTTGCTAATAGTGAGATGGGTACCTTTACCGTCACTAAGGATGCAGGTATTTTCAAGCCATACTTGATTTATCCACCGCTTATGACGGCAACTGTTGATCAACGAACAACCTTGTCTGATGCAGGTCTAGATCCTGCAACAAGGGCATCTATGACATTGTCACCAGATCGTGGCATCGTCGGTAGCAAGACAACAATCAAAGTGAGCGGTATTCCTACAAAGGGTGTTCACACAATCGTGTGGTCAACAGTTACTGGCAATCGTGTCAACTGCACAACTGGAACATGCTGGGTCTATAACCCAATTCCACTTGGAACAGTTGATATCACCGATGGAACGGTCAACAAAGAGGTCACAATTCCAGATCACCTTGGTGGATACCACGTTATTCAAATCAAGTTAGGTGATGTTATTGAAGCTCAGCAAGTCTTTTATGTAAAAGAGAGCATTCAACCTTTGACTGATAAGAATGGAAAGGTAATTACCATGGGCGTTGCAAAGGCTGATCTATCTGGTTCAGCTGAGGCCTTTGCACGTGGCGGTCAAGGAACACCTACCTACACATTCAAAGAGGGAGAAGAGTTCACACTTAGCATGAAAGGTGTTGGTTGGACACAAATGGATAACACACTTGCCGTTGCCTATGACAATAGCTACGTCGGTTATGGCTGTGGCTTTAACTCAAATGGTTATCTTGTAGTCCACCTTAAGGCACTGGGCGGTGTTGGTACTCACATTATTTCTATGAGACCACTGTTGTACACACAGCAACCATCCTTTGCAAATACTCCATATGGAATGGTTCCGATTTTGAGTTCTGAGCGAGATCTACCTGGTCTTGCATTGGGATATCAGATTCCAACTGTTTACTTTGCAATCAAAATCGTAAAGTAAGTTCATTACGGGACAGGGCCCCGATCCTCATTTACTTGAGGGTTGGGGTTTTCCGTTGTGTGGGCACCCACCAATTCCATCGACCCAGCAGCACCATCGCGCTTGGAAGCAATAATCCACGAATAATTGTGGCATCAACAATGACGCCGATTGCTAAACCAACTCCTAGTTGTTGCAAACCTGCAAAGTGTCCGGTGATCAATCCAGTTAGGGCGGTAATAAAGATTAGGGCGGCAGCGGTAACAACGGTTCCGGATGCTTGCATACCTTCACGAATCGCATCAACATTGTCTGATCCGCGATCGCGCGCTTCACGCATTCTGGAAACAATGAAGATCTCGTAATCCATAGAAAGCCCAAAGAGGATCACAAAAAGAAGAACGAGAACCCAGGCTTCGATTTGCTGCAGTTGATAGGTACCAATTCCAAATTTGAAGACAATAACGAGCGCTGAAAATGACAAACCAATAGAAATCAAATCAAGAATGATGGCCTTGATAGAAAGCACTATTGATCTAAATATGCGCATCAAAATGACAAAGGTGAATACAAGGATGATGACCGCCACGACTGGAAAAGAGTTTGCTAAGGCATTCAGCAAGTCGACACCTTGCGCCGGAGCGCCTCCCAAGTAAATGCGACTGCCATCTGGAAAAGCTGCTTGCGGTATGTATTGATTTCTCAAACGATCAACGAGATCAACGGTTTCAGGCGCCCCTAAATCATGTTGGCCAAAGACATATAGTCGAATAAAGCGACCACTTGGGTCTACATAGGGCCACATCTGGCCACTTGCAACGGTGAAAACCTCTGGATCATCAGCAACTTTCTCAGCAAAATCAAAACGAATCTGTGACACCTGCGATGCATCTGTGGCACTTCCCAGATCGATCACAATCTCGTGTGGGGTAATGACACCAACTCCGACCTTAGAAGCAACAGAATTAAGTCCTTGTGCAGACTCCAATTGTGAGGGGATTGCAGATAGTGAGCTCGGAGTCACTTGCAACCACAGCAATGAGGAAAGGGAAAACAAAACCGCAACAAGAGTTACTCCAAAGGTTCGCTTCGGCTTAGCAATTGCAATTTTGGTGAAGAAATCAAAGTTATAACCAATGAGCCCCTTAAAGGAGCGGGAAGAGTCTTTTCCTAAATGTGTGAGCAAAACCGGTTGCAGAGTTGCGGCAGCTGCAATTGAAACGAGTGGAACTACTAAACAGGCAAGGCCGAGAGAACGGACAAAAGGAATTGGAACTAACAATAAAGTTGCCAACCCCAAAGCAACTGTCAATCCTGAAATAACCGCTGTTCTGCCCGCTGTTTTCATTGTTGCTTCTAGTCGATCCGATGTTAAATCACCGTTTTGTCGGTACCTATGAACCATAAGCAATGAGTAATCAATGGCAAGGCCCAAGCCAATAAGTTCGACAATATTAGGAACATACAAAACCATTAGGAATTTCTGCGCCAACAGGTAAATGATTCCAAGCGAGGTTGTGATCGTTGCAAAACCAAAGAGCAAGGGGATTAAAACCGCCCAAGTAAAACCTAAAGTTGCAATCAATAATCCCATCGCCAATACGATGGCAATCAATTGTCCCCGCTGCAGATCTGAAGCCAGAATCGGTACGACATCGGATTTAATCGCTGGGGGACCCGTAACTAATGCATCCTGCAATCCGTTGGCTTTTAACGCAGCTCGCAAGTCATCTGTGTATTGGGATGCATCATTGAGATCAAAGGAGGTTCCAATGTTTGCGTACAGAGTTCCGCCAAAGGCTTTTTCCTGAATAACCTGTGATCCCGGAACCACAGCAGCAGCGGTTGCTAATGAGCTCTTGAACTGTGCGATTTGATCTGGCGTTGCTTGCTTGTATTTATAAAGAATGGTGAAGGTGCCTTCTGTGTTCTCAGAAAAGTGTGTTTCCAGAAGCTGACTTGCTTGTGCAGAAGAACTACCCGGAATCTCTAGCGAGGTTGTTAGATGCTTATCCAGGTTAATTGCCCCCAGAATCCCCGCACAACTAAGTAGCAACCACACGGCGATTACAAGGCGTTGAGCCTTTATAGAAAAGTTTGCACACCGCGAAAGCATTTGTGAATTCTAATCTTCCAAGCAATTAAGAATTACAGATGGCATGATTGGGACATGAATAACGGGGTTGTAGTTGAGCTAATCGCTCCAAATGAGTGGCAGCGCTTACGCACAATTCGCCTACAAGCACTTACTGAAAGTGGGCATGCTTTCGGCGGAACTTATGAAGCAGAAAGTGCCGAGGATGAATCCGCGTGGCGTGCCAAGTTTGAAAAGAATGATTTCCTGATCGCATCAGTTGATGGTGTTGATGGAGCGATGATGTATGTAGAAATTCTTGATGGAGATTTTGGTGCAACGTGCTGGGTGGGCGGCTGCTGGAGTGACCCACGTTTTCGGGGAAAAGGTTTAATGCGAGCAATGTTTACCTTTATCGATCAGCAAAACAAGGATTGGAAGATTCAGGGTTTAGGTGTGTGGACCGATAATTACAGTGCGATCGCCGCCTATGAAAAACTGGGATTTGTAAAGATGGGCGAAGATACAGAAAGCACTCGCAAACCTGGAATGTTTTACCAACGCATGATTAGAAAGAGTGCGGTTTAAGCGTTTTCTAACTTGTAACCAAGCCCACGAATTGTTTGAATCAATACAGGGTTTGCTGGATCAGCCTCGATCTTTGCACGCAACCGCTTAATGTGAACATCTAAAGTTTTTGTATCACCGTAGTAATCCCCGCCCCACACACGATCAATCAGTTGAGAGCGGGTTAAGACGCGACCAGCGTTACGCATTAAAAACTCAAGAAGTTCAAACTCTTTCAGTGGTAATGCGACAGGGTTACCATTGACAAAAACTTGGTGCTTTCCGGTGTTAAGACGAATTGGGCCAACCTCCATCAAGTCCTGATCTTGAGTAGAACCGTCATCTGGAATACCGCGACGTAGTACCGCTTTAATGCGTGCGATTAATTCACGTGATGAATAAGGTTTAGTAACGTAATCATCGGCACCAAGTTCTAGACCTACTACCTTGTCGAT
>Ga0209230_10000517_pt1 | contig 15150 bp, 13 predicted proteins | sample LakOntMetagenome_FD_187467 | JGI IMG/M metagenome (GOLD analysis project Ga0209230, IMG submission 187467) | Freshwater and sediment microbial communities from Lake Ontario - Sta 18 epilimnion Metagenome (SPAdes) (version 2) | ecosystem: Environmental > Aquatic > Freshwater > Lentic | place... | reverse complement strand
CTTTTTTTTGTCACAAATCCGTAAATTGGACCCGTTGTTTCTTTATTAATGGTCAGTGTATTAAGGGGGTCGAGTTGAACTTGCTGCATAGTTTTGCGACCTTTGGCGTCGGGTTCGAATAACTTTATTATACTGGCATCGCACGGCACACCGTCGCATATAAACTCGGGGGAAGCATGAGTTGCATTTATAGCACGTGTAATATGAATAGCACCGCCGGCGCGACTTATCCGCAAATAGTGGTCGGCTGCCTGTGCGCGCATAGTCGCCGGCATATGCTCCTCGTCGGCCAACATAACACTGCGGTCTGTATCAGTAAACTCCTCATCCCACACATACTCCATAACTGAACCCTTGAATGCGGAGCGACTGTCATCCGTCCATGGCATACAGGAAACAGCAAACCAGCCGATCATTTCGAACTGATACGTGAGGCGGTCACGATCTTTCTTATTTCCAGCGGAGCGGTCCTGGATATATAGCACAATGGCGTCAGGTAGGCGCATAATTGAACGGTCGCGCTGGTCAGCGCTGGTCCAATCATTGACCCACGCCTCGAATGCCGCCCAAATACGACCGAGTTCTTCCGCGGATTTCCCTGGACTTGCGGCAGCGGCAGCAGCAGCGGCGGCCCCCTCATCTTCCTCATCGGCTGCAGCTGCTGCTGCATCATCATCTAATTCGGTTGCTGCGGTTGCTGCGGTTGCCGCGGCTGCTGCTGGTTTAGCCGCTGCCGCAGCAAGAGCCATTTGCAACGCCGGCTTACGCACACTAATTGTAGGTTCATAACTCTCCCGTTTAACTGGCAGCCGTGCAACTCGCAACGCAATTGGAACAGAAACATCAAGCAAATTAAATGGCTGGAAAACATAATATCCGTTCTTATAAATGATATATCCTTCGCGCCCCCTATGATTCACAATAAAGCGCCGATTCCCCACCACATTATAGAGCAAGTCGACCAATGCAACAAATGGCGCATCACCCAGCACATCCCGTTTCAAATGCTCCAGTGAAACGAACATCTGTGCCTTGAATAGGCCACGCAACCGCTCCTTCAATATATGTTCGCGCCACCGTGAAGAATATGCATCATAACTCACCTGACTGGCAGTTAGGGGGTCTACTGGGATTTCAGGGGCGCACTGGTAATCGCACGTCTCCATCCAATCGCACAACACCGTAAACGGCTGGTCGTCAGCCGTCACATCGCGCCGCTCTTTACCCTGACTGTCCACTATGGTTCGCGGTTTAGTCCCCTGGATGATAATTGCATCGTGATTCAAATTACAGTCGACCGCATATTGCTTCAGCACACGCGTAACGCGCCCCACCTGCTGCCCCTTACGGAATGCCACACGATAACTATAGAGGTCACCCGATTCAACATCGTCATCATCGGGCCGCAGAGAACAATGCAAATAAATCGTCGTGTTCCGCTTTTCGACCGGCAGTAGCGAATGCGAACAATAACGAATACCACGACCAACAATCTGCTCCGTTTTATTTAAATGGAACCATGACTCCATCACATGGACCTCCCGCACAAACTTCAAGTCAACACCTTCCGCTGCCACCTGTGAACCAATGATGACTTTAATGACACCACCGTCCTTATTTTCGGGCTGCTTTTCCACACGAATAACGGCTTCATTGCGCGGGGATAGCGCGAGATCACCGGTTAGGAGCGCATACCTGGCTGGCACAAACTCGTGGTCGGCGGCAGCGGCCTTGTGAGCGGCCTCCCGCGCAGGACAGAGTGCACACTGGCGTCCGCCCGCCGTCTGTATACCATCCCCTAAAAGACCTTGCCGCCGACCATATGGAGTATATCCATTTGCCTCTAATATAAGTGCAATTGGAACCGCCCCCGCCTGCACAAATCGTGTGTAGACAAAACATACCCCCTCTGCTTGCGCCAAATATCCCAGAAGGCGCGCATATTTGGGAGAATATGTCTCGATTTGTCCTGCACCCAGCCATGCCGCTCCTCCATCTTCTAGGGCACTATACTGGACTTCGCCACCGGTCTGTTGTTTGCTAAAATGTAGCAACAGAGCATCGCTCTCCGTGCGCGCCTTCAGACTCTCTGGGTCATTTCCGTGTAGGTCGGTGGGAGGCACAATTAGACTGCCGGCTTGTGTAATATTCTGCAGTTCAAAACTGCTAATACCGCCCTCGCCCTCAGTAAGCATTCCAGACAGCGCCCTGACTGCCTCCAGTGAGATCTCAGTTAAATATGTGGGGACGATTGGGAGATGTTCCGCGAAGATCGTCTCTTCGATGTCGACGGCCCCGCCGCGCGGGTTCTGGGATGGATAAAGACGAATTGGTCGCACATCGGCGGGTTTTAAACGTAAAGGGAAAGACTGGGGGTTCTCGCCACGCATGAAACTTATGTAGCGGGCGGCGACAAGCCCTAAAAGACGTTCACCCTGACTCCTAAAAGAACCGTCGCTGTGGAAAATATCGCGCTCTGTAATTGTGGCCTGACTGTCATTTTTTAACAGGAGATTTAGTAAAAAGATGATTTCACGGTAACTGTTATACATGGGGGTTGCAGTTAGGAGGACTAGTTTCATACCGGTGGTGTATGTGAGGACTTTGTCGAGGAAGGGCGTGAGGCGCTTGCCGCCGGCGTTGTCGTCTTCGTCGTTCTTTCCACCGGGCGAATCGGGGTCCTCGTCGGCTGCCTCTTCGGCCGCGACTGGTGATGCGGCGACCTCTTCACGGGTTGGCATGGGAGCCGATTCGCGCAAGTTGTGGGCTTCGTCAATAATGAGGAGGCGGCCGTCAAATTCGCGCGTAAGAATTTCGTATTCACGGGCGCGCCGTTGCTCGCCGACCATGATTTTCGGAATGCGTGACAGGAGTCCCTCAATATAATTCGCAAATTTGAGATAACCGAAGAAGGAATAGCGGCGATTGATGGCCTCGTTTGTGCGACGCTTAATGACCTCCTTGTCGCGCTCATAGAGCGTATTTGTCAAATCCATATAAGTGTCCTGTGTGCATTGGACAGCGCGATTCGGCTCCCCCTCCGTATCCCCTAACTGCACCTTCGCCGCGTCAAAAATGGTCGCCCTGAAGCCGTCCTGAATAGCACGCGGGGCCACAATGATTACCTTGTTGCGCGGATATTCACGCAGCCAGTTCTCGGCAATCTGGACAGCCGCGCATGTTTTACCTACACCAGTCCCATGGTATAGAAGGGCCGACTGGAAGGGCGTGCGGGGCGACAGGAAATTTGCGACGAAACGCTGGACTGGTGTGACTTCGAACCCCAGATTGCTGCACGGGTCCTTATCCGATTCCCAGTCCGTCTGTAGACTTTCGGCGAACTCTCGACGGGCCAGTAGTTTCTGTAAGAAGACTGGGTCGCGAGCCTGGAATTGTCCACGGTCATCCTTATAAAGGCCGGCGTCCGGATATGCACCAGCGCCGTCTTCGAAATCTTCAATTACGCCACGATAAAAATCGTTCTCTTCGGAGGGAAATAGGCGCCGCCTCTGGAGTTCTTCCAGGATGCCGTCGCGCTCGCCCATGTCTTCGACTACGTCCCATGCCTCCAAGACTTCATCATTTGTCATATCTGATAGATTGACTTCTGCCTCGGCATCGGCGTTCATTCTATCACATATGTAATATTCGGCAACGTTTCTAATAGCCGCCCCCTGGGCAGAAGTTGCGAAGGACACCACTGGCACGTAGAAGCACCTCGCGTTTTTCAATATTTTCTGAACGAATCATGTGGAGGGCATCGTCTAGTGCAAACCAGCCGATTGCACTGATTTCACGGGCCATATGTGGATGGTCGTCCTGCATGGCAATTTCGAGGGTCGACGGGGCTTGCGCGAGGTAATATTTGTGACAATAATGCACATGATTGTCTCCATAAAATGTCTCGCACAGCGGATCCATGTTACGAACAACTTTGAATTGGTCACGCGTTAGACCCGTCTCTTCTTCGAACTCCCTAATTGCACAATCAATGTCGGGCTCGCGGCTATTGCGCCGACCTTTCGGGAATCCCCATTCAGGATTGTCCCAGTCTGATGTGGTAGTATCAAGGAGGTCAATTAGAATGGATTTACCATTTTCAACGGTGACCATATGGAGGGCCTCAAAGCGGGCCTTTGATAGGTCGTAGTCGAGTTTGTAACTGCGAATACTAGCGGACCCCCATACGCGTGTCCAGAGGTCATCGAATGTGGTAGTGCGGAGAAACTCACGCTCGGATTTTGTCATATTTCCGAGCATTTGCTTCAAATAATCCGTGTCGGTTATATCATATTTTCCACGGACAAAATCGACAAATCGCAGGCTGTCTTTGCGACGGATAAGCAAAAATTCGACGGTGCCGGCATTTTCCATGCCGTTCATGCTTTTAGGGTTGGCGAGGTTGGTGGCGATGGACCACGCGGGATTTTTCACGCGGAAGGCAATGATTCCATAACTGTTGACGGGATACATGCAGTATTTGTATGTGTGGCCTTCTTTTCCGCAGTTTTTACACACATTTGGTGGTGGTTGCTGGAGTTGCTGTGATTGATGGGATTGCTGTGATTGCTGTCCTCCTCCTGCTGCTACTCGGAACATATCTTAAAGTGTATAACGGGTGGCGGGTTTAGACTTGCGACTATTCTGCGGTTTAAATAATCTCTAACGGCATTCCCACATATGCATGTTGGCCCTCCCAGCGCACACTCCATGCCTGGATTTCCACGCCGGCATCACACGCATCCATAACTGCCTGTCTGTAAATGTGGTCGACGGCTGATACGGTGAATCGTTCAACATCCGTTCGCATAGTCAAATAGAGCATAATGCAGCGTGCTTTTCCACTTTCGATAAGCCCCTGCATAGTCTGGGTATGCTTCAGTGCACGTGGTGAAATCACGCCATCCTTGCGGCGATTTCCATGGGGAAATATGGCCATTTTTGGTGGATTCGGACCGGCCTCCGCAATGGCTTTCGCACGGTCTCGCGGCATACAGTCGACCACATCAGCAATGGGCGCCGATTTCACTTCGACTATTGTGCGGATGCCGTCAGCATCCATACCACAGAAATCGAAGCGGCATTCAGTGTCAGCCACGGTGACTTCTCGGCGAATATCCCGCAGACCAGGGACCACAATGCCGGCCGCGAGCATACCCGCCGCGACCTCATTTGCCACGGTGGGGTGTGCACAGATGATATTTCCATCAGCCTCTTCAACCAAGTAAATGACATACGAGGAGACACTTTTAGATGACGGCGCAGGCATAACCCACACGGTCGCACCGGCTGCAATTAGACCACAGCAACCGAGGGCTGGGGTGTGTGCCATTCCTGCAGAGACACCATCAATTTCAATATCGGCTAGATATGGGGATTTGTTAATTTTTGAGGGGCGGGCTAATACTTTAGCGCGGACGAGAGGGGCCGGCAAAGAGTAGATGGGCTTGGACTGGCTTGATTGGCTTGATTGGCTTGACTGGCTTGACATACTTTAATAGGAGTTGCTTGGTGGGTGCACTTTACTTTACGAGGGCATCTGTCTTTCAGATTTGGAGGGGGCAAGGGGTGCCCCCTTTAGTAAAAATTGAGAAGACACAGCCGCCGTTTATTAGTTGCACAAGCCACACAAGCCACCCACAAGCCAATGAGACCATCAGTCATCGCACGCATGTATAACTTCTATACTCCTATGCTCGGGCGCTGGGCAATCACTTATAATTACATGATTCAAAATACGAAGATTGATAATGCAAATGTTGATCACTGTGGTTGTTGTGAAATAAAGTATGCTAATATTGATGTTTCAAGCACTACAAAGACAAATCCGAGCACAAATACGAATATGAATTCTAATGATAATGAGTTGGTGCCATATTGCATGTAAAATATATGTATAACTAGTATGTTATCGGATTTTAACAAGCGCATGCTCACATTTTTAATTGGCTGTATAGGCACACGCGCAGCAATCGCATATATTGCCAAAGTTGCATCACAGACTACTCTTCAAATAATGGGCGCACTCGCATTACTACCGGTTATTGGCTGGTTGTATATTATTTTTATAGGTGAGCGCAACACTGGACCAGAAGTTCTCGGTGGCCGCATTTGGTGGCAAAACTTGCGGATCATACACATGGCACTATATTTGCTCTTTGCCGTTATGGCATTGATGAAACTGCCCGATGCATGGAAGATTCTCGCAGTCGACGTATTACTTGGTCTCATTTTCTTTTTTGCACACCATTTTGGTGGATGGAATCCTTAAACACTTTATTGGAGATTCCAATAATCTAGTCTGAGCGCGGCCCATGGCCATACGAAACACCGCGCACTCTTAATAGTATAACTAGATGAATATTCCGCCATCTGTATGGGGTCCTTTCTTTTGGCTAACAATGCATATAGCCGCCCTGGGATATCCAAATAATCCGACATATACGGACAAACTTGCAGCCAAGCAATTCTTTGAGTCATTGGCGAACCTTATTCCATGCCCCGTATGTCGCGAGCATTACAAGGCTCATCTTACTCGATTTCCGCTCACTCCGAGCATTGACAGCCGCAAGGACCTTTTCAAGTGGACAGTTGATATTCACAATGAAGTCAATAAATTACATGGGAAACCGGCGTGGACAGTCGACGAGGCAATAGCTTATATTGCGCAGTTGGGGGCACGCAAGCGGTCACCCATTATAACAGCCCGTGACTTTAATGAGATGAATCTGAAGTCTTATATTAAGGGTCTACTGACTGGCGGGGCGGTTATTGGAGTAGCTGCTGCAGTATTCTGGTGGATGCGCACGCCGTCTGCACTCGATTCTGGTTATGGTGCTGCTGGTGGTACCGGCGCCGCCGCGCTGCAATACCAGTAAAGGTGTCATGCAATAATAGAGTATGGCTTCTAATAACTTCCTAAAAGCACAAACAGGCCAAATGGGCGCCCTTACCGGCGCATTGACCGCTCCTTTTGCGGGACTCACAGGTGACAGTGGCCCGCGCCCTTTTAATTGGCAGGCCGCGGCACTTGTAATCGTCACAGTTGCCCTGGTTGTATTTATACTACTCGTAATTGTTCATTATACAATTCGCCCCATCTTCAGAACCCGCGAAGCAGGTCCAGGTATAATCCCAATACCGACGGTTGGCAAGGATGCCACTGGAATTTACTGGACGGACCGCTCCAAGCCGCTGTCAAGTGCCGACACCGTGCTGGGTGAGAATGACGCAGGGACGGTGAACTATTCCATGACGATCGATATATTAATCCAGGATCCGTCTGTCCAATCGGCAGCAGACCGGCCAATCTTTTGGAGATCTAGCCGCGAAGTCCCGGATACACCGACCAATTCTAACGGACCTGCAATAACACAAATGGTGGGTAATTTTAACTTCGCCATCTATTTGGCGAACTCCACAAATGACTTGATTGTGTCGGTTCTTACGACCGGTGGCCAGATTGAATCTGTGGCCGTGGCAAATATTCCTGTGGGAGCACCTTTCCGCATTGGTGTCATCCTAAGTGAGCGTTTCCTGGAAGTATATTTGAATGGTCGACTCTATAAAACCCGTAACTTGGCATCTTCGCCTCTGGCAGCCGCTGGTTCATTTATGCCTGCAAGTGGACCCTATAAGGATATGGCAGTGGTGCGTAATCTACGTCTATGGAAGGGGACCATTTCACCGGCGGAGATGCGCTATTTACCGGCTCTTCCTGATACAGCGGTAATGCAAGGTAAGAAGCGGAATACGGACCTGTCGATCGATTTGGCGTCACAGTTATGCGGGGCGGTGACAGTTCTCAATTCTGTAAAAGATGCTGCAGAGGCAGTAACAGGGGCTGGAGGGTCAAGTGTATATAATAACATGCCAGGTCTCAATTCTCTAGCAGGGGCAGTAACAAGGGCTGGAGGGTCAAATGTATATAACATGGCAGGTCTCAATTCTCTAGCAGGGGCAGTAACAGGGGCAGTAAGAGGGGCTGTAACAGGGGCTGTAACACAGCGGTGTGCATCTGGATCTGGCTCTGGCTCTGGATCTGACTGCGATTAGGCGCGATGCACATAATAATCTTCAGACTATCAGTTAGAGAATTAAATGGAAATCACTACAACATATTATGTAGGCTTCTTGCTTATACTAGTGCTAGTTGCATATGTTGTGGTTGTTTTTTACAAAGGCCCTGCGAATGAAAAGGCGGTTGACTTTGAGACACCCGACGGCAATCTCAGTAAGGAGGCTGTGGCCCTGAACTCCGATGCCACCCGGGCCATGTTGTTTGGCGAGGGCGGTTCCACGCTAATGGTATATATCTATATGAAAGGTCTTGACAAGACCGCCAAAATCAATGATGTGGCACCGGCTATCCTCCGCATTCCAGATGTAATGGAAATTCGCTGTGTGGCCTCACATGAAAAAGTCAATGCCGAACTGGCCATTAATACGAAGAATACGGCGACCGGCAAAACCACGGCGGAGGTCATGACTCTTCCGTCGATTCCTCTGCAGAAATGGGTGTGCTTCACTATTCTTCGTGATGGGCGGCGATTTGATGTCATGTATAATGACAAGATCGTTGCGAGTAAACGGTTGGCTCACATGCCATCGTATATGTCAAGTGAACTCCGAATGGGGTCGGTTGGGGCCCTTGGTGTATATAATATGGGGCGTGTCTTCAATTACCGTCTCTCCTTTGCCGACGTGAAGACCGAACTCCGTCGCACATCCGACAGTCGCCATAAGCCCACGAATGCAGGTGCTGGCATTGAAATGGGTAGCATCTTCGATATTTTCCGCTGTCCCGGCGGCATCTTCTGCGGAAACTCCACGCCGGCACCCAAGAACCCTACGGAGGTGTGGGAAACGCCGTATGCATAGGCACCGGTCTAAATTCCGCATCTCCATAACAGAATGGACGCTGATACTGGGGCAACAATTGGAAATATTTTCAAAGTTGTCTTCATTGTGGTGGCAATTGTCACTCTGTATTACCTTTATAATTACCTCTTTGTGCGCAGTGTCGACTCAACTGTGACGCTTTTCCGTGAAGTGAAGAATGTGAATCAGGTCCAGCCGCTCATAAAGACGAGCGACCAGTTTCCCCCTCTCCTTGAAGGCGGTGAGTATACGGCCAGTTTCTGGTTATACATTCAAAACTGGGGTTCGCGCACCGGCTACAATAAACATGTGCTATCCATCGGAACCACGGCAAATGGATTCTATACGCTTGTTGTCTTCCTCGGTGCTAATAGCAATACCCTCCATATTCGTGTGCAGGCAGCGGATTCACCCACAGGCAGTGGCCCATCGGTCATACCGGCACTTACCAACGCAAATGTAGAGGCACTCTTCAGCAGTCCCATGGTGGGCGATGGGTCAAATCTCCCCGGTGTTTCTGCAGATATTCCCAATATCGAGATGCAGAAATGGACACTTGTCTCTATTGCCCTTAATGGTAACTCTATTGATGTCTATATGGATGGCAAGTTGGCCAAGTCTGTGGTTGCCCCCAGTTTCTTCCGTGTGCCCCAGGGCGGTTACCAGTTAACAGGCTTTGCATCGAACGGATTCGGTGGCTACATGTCAAATCTGCAGTTGGCGGCGTCAGCCATCAATCCCGAGGAGGCAAATCGGCTCTATCAGGGCGGCCCTGTGGGTGTGGCATCTTTCCTTGAGTGGTTGCGCAGTTTCTTTGACCCCACCGCCATGGAGAATATGATATATCCCAAGATGAATTAGTGTGAGCGCATCTTCAATTTCTCTTATAGAGAATTAGATGGTTCCTCTAATCATCTTTTAGAATTAAATATATTACTAGGATTTGCCGACAGCAAATCCTTATAATATTTCTGCCAATTCTCTAAAAGACAATTAGATGTCGTCCCCTAATTCCCCTATGAATACTGGTACAGGTGGTCATTCTTATCCGGCACAAGCAGTGCTAGCACTAGTCATTCTGCTTGTTATGCATATAGTCTACTTTTCCACCGAATATTTGTATCGTCTTATGAAAGGCGTCAATAAGACACAAACCACCCTTCTTCCATTTACGGCGACTTCTTCGAAAATGTATTCATTTCCCCAGAACCCTGCTGATGGCAACGCGAAGTCTATCTATTTGTCCGATAATGAGCGCACTGGGGCCGAGTTTACCTACAGTTTCTTCCTTTTCATAGACCCGACCTGTTTCGGCACGGAGGACGGGCTCCTCCATATCTTCCATAAGGGCTATAGTTCGCAATACCCACTACTCGGTCCCGGTGTGTATATGCATAACAACAAGAACACCCTCCGTGTCTATATGAACACGTTCGGATCATGGAATTCCTATGTGGATGTTGAAGGTTTCCCAGTTAAGAAGTGGGTGCACGTTGCGTTGGTGTGTGAGGAGAATGGCTTGAACGTGTTTATCAATGGTAATATTGTAAAGCGCCTCAATTTCAAGAAGTCTGTCCCCTACCAGAATTTCCAGAGTGTCCATGTGTTCAGTCAGCGCCGACTTGTTGTGCGCGGGTCAACCATACCATCACTTGCGGGCGAGGACTTCAATGTTATGGGGAGTGTGCGTGGGTCGATCAGTATTCTATCATATTACAGTTATGCGCTCAGTTACACGGAGTTGAACGGTATTCTGCAGGCCGGTCCATCCGACAAGGTCGACCCCGATTCCCAGGATAAGCCGCCCTATTTAACGGATGATTGGTGGGTGACGTCGCAGTAAGTGGGGTGGCACCGTCTAGAGTGGCACTGCGTGCAGGCCTATTAAGGAAACAATATGGATAAGTAGTAAGAGTTATGCCCGGCGGTGGTATATATGGATTTGTTACATATGGTTCACAAAATATTTTATTAAGTGCGAACCCAGATATGTCATATTTTTACAAGGTGTATAGAAAGTATACACACTTTGCCGAAGAATCGTTTTCGAGTCGGTTTGAAGGTCCACAAGAACTGAAGTGGGATCAGTCCATACAGATTCGTGTGAAGCTTGCGCGTTATGCGGATCTTATACGGGATGCATATTTTGTATTTACACTGCCCGATATTTATTCGAAGTATGTGGATGCTCGCCAGCCCTATCAATATGAGTTTGCATGGACGCGTTTCATTGGTTGCCGCATTATCCAGAATTGTGCAGTCTTCATCGGTGGACAGAAAATCCAGGAGTTCGACGGTGCTTATATGGCAATGAAGGCTGCAACTGATATGGACAATACACGCTATGAAAAATGGCGGACGCTTGTGGGCGATGTGCCAGACTTCTATGATCCCGCGATTGGTGAGTATTCGGGTGGACTCACGAGTGGTGCAGTGCAGGGCGCTTATCCGACCGTCTACCCGAATCCAGACCTGGCAGGGGTCGCCCAGACAAACCGCCCATCCATATTTGGGCGCGACATATATGTGCCACTCCCTTTCTGGTTCACACAAGATTCGACCCTCGCTTTACCACTTTGTGCTCTCCAGCAACAAGAGGTCGAAATTCAGTTGACGCTGCGACCCCTAAAAGAACTTTACACGGTGAAAGACTTGAGTGGCTATACCGTCGCCCCTGGATACTATATGAGCACAACGGTGGATCAATTTAGACGCAATTTGCCGACATATACGGAAACGGCGGCAACTGATATTAATGATTATTATATTAATAATTTCCTAGTGGACATCAATTATACTAATCCGATCAAGAACGAGCTTCCTTATTATAATCCGCGACTATATGCAACATACGTATATTTGACGGATGAAGAGCGGGTGGTATTTGCCAGCACGGAATTGAAGTATATAATTACACAGTCCACCCGCTACAATTATCCATCCGAATATAAGCGCGATTATTTGCAATTAGAGATTCATAATCCCATTACGCGACTCCTAATTGCACCACGTCGAAGCGACTTCATATATCGCAATGACCAATTTAATTTCACAAATTGGCTTGATGGAAAGGCGCCATTTTTACCGACACCAAGTCTGCACCCACCGGCAAGCAGTTACAAAACATCTGGTCTGCTGTTACCACAGGGTCAGCGTGATATTATTCGAAATATCAAAGTTATATGTGATGGAAATGAAATTCAGGACGACCGGCCAGCCGCATATTTCACCCACCTGGTCCCTTATAAATATTATGATGGTGGCAATCATCTTCGCATAGCCCCTTATCCTTTTTCGCTTCGACAGTCGGCCATTCAGCCTACCGGTTCCATAAATGCCAGCCGCATTCGCAATTTCCAGGTCGATTTTGACCCATGGCCCCTACCTGCCCCGACAACCTATGTATACGATGTGACTATATATGTGGAATCTATTAACTGGGTTGTGATTGCCAGTGGTATGGGCGGCCTCAAGTATGCCGTGTAAGGTGGTTATCAAACTATTTGAGGGCTTGTTATAAGTAGCCCACCCGACCCAATATGCAATTAAAAGACTCAGATTGGTCGTATATACGTCTCCAAGACATGGCTGAAGCAGCAGCAGCAGTAGCAGCGCCAGCAGCAACAGCAACAGCACCTGTCAAGCCAGGTTCTCGCCCACAAGCGTTCTCAGATTCATTCCTTATTATTCCACCACGCACACATCCCGTTTCACCCGTTCTTGAAGTTCCTTTCTCTGCATTTAGACCACGCTTTGATTGCGCATGGTGGGCAGAGAAGGTCATCAGTATATGTCTCCATATATCGCTCATAAGTTTATTTGAAACTGTATTCTTCTTTGCATATATATCGCGCACAGAAGACACCGCTCTCCTAAGAGCAGTAGGGGGATTCGTTGGTGGATTCGAGGATACATGTGCAACATGGCCGGCGGCTGAGACGGCAGTCATCCGCGATATTGTGGGAACTCTTGTGAACAGCAGCGCGATTGCAGCGGCGGCCACCACATCGATAGCCCAGCGGTATACTTATAATGCGGGTCTCGAACGCCAGGCGTGGGCATATTTCGGGGGTCTCGCAGGTGCTACCACTCTTCTAATTGCAGTCTCTGCGAAAAAACGCTATAAAATCCAGTGGCGCCGAATATGTGCCGAAAATGTGGCACTGGTGGGGCTATTAGGGATATATGAGTTCTTATTTTTCCGCACAATCGTGTATAATTATACGTCGTTGAGTGCTGCTGAATTAAAATGGGATGCGTTGCGACAGGTAAATGCGAGTTGTGCCATTTTTAAGCGAACTTTTAGGCGAGGTGCATCATAGAATGAGTGGCACAACGGTGATTGCGGCCAAGCGCACCGAGTTGGAAACTGAACAAGCCGCAAATAAAGCCCGTAAAAGTGATGGAGAAATTGCAAGGTTTGCAATGGCCGATATTCTCATAATTGATCAGGCTATTGCATCGGCACTTGATTATCTTGTAAAGAATCCGACCGCTGATGCAAAAACCATCGAAAAGGGTCTTGTCCAGTATACCGCTGTTATAGAGAATGTGAAAAGCACACTTACGCCACGCACTTTCCTTGGCGTCTTGGCTGTTGCATTACCGGCACTTGCAGCAGGGGGCGTCATTGATAATATAAAGTTATCGGCGGGTGACCAGCGCTCTTTTAAAAGTATCGCTGGACAAGCCCAGCAGTTCTTGGACTCGACCCGTAAAAAGAATGTGACCCCCCTTAAAGACTATTTGAATACGGCGGTTAAACTCCTTAAGGATTTGGTTGAGTCCACACCGGCTGCGAAAAATATCCTGGAAAGTTTTCTATTAGGATTTCCTGTGTTTGCTGACATAAAGAATGCATATATTTCGAACGCACAAATTGGCGGGGACAATGAAACAGATAATACAATCGCGATTGCCAGTTCGGCCTTCGTAACAAGCCTTATAGTGGGTGTGGTTATTGCTCTATTCTTTTGGGGTGGCAGTTTGGCGGCCAACAGCGTTATCTGGAGACCGATCGCGTATCGTATACTTTACTTTATTTGGGGTGGAATATTCTTTGCATTGTCTATCCCATATTATATGATATATGTGAATCTTATAAAAGACCGTTCTTTGGCTACTTTTGCAGGTGCAATACCTTTACAGGTGCCTGCTCCGCTTGACACTTCCTCCGAAGAAGCCGGTGCAGATGAGGCTACTTTATGGTCTGTCATTCTTTTCCCTTTGCGACTCTTTAAGGGACTCTTTTCATGGACTATACCAGTATTTTTCGAATATAAGAAAGATGGCGAATATGAGAATTATGTGAGCGCTGAACAGGCTATATGGGACGCCGAAACTGCTGCTAGTGCGCCCTAAACATCAATCTAAAAGTGTGTCATCAAGTTAGAGTATGGCCCGCCCATTTGTGTCAGTTGTGACTCCCACGTATAACCGGCGGCGATTTCTTCCACTCGCCCTTAATTGCTATTTGGCACAAACCTACCCGAAAGACCGCATGGAATGGATTATTCTTGATGATGGAACCGACTGTGTGCGCGACCTGTTCGAGTCGACTATTGCCCCGAAAGTCCCGAACGCCCGTTATATTCGCTTAGAAGAGAAGGCACTTATTGGGAAAAAGCGCAACATACTAAATGCAGAAGCCAAGGGAGATATTATTGTTTCATGGGATGACGACGACTTCTACCATCCTGAGCGCGTGTCCCATGCTGTTTTCAAACTAATGTCAAATACCACGATTGAACTTGCCGGCAGCACGCTGCTCTATATGTATTTCTTTGACACCGAGGATATTTATTCGATTGGTCCCATTAATCCTCGCCATGCCACAAATGGCACATTTGCAATCCGCAAATCATATGCGAAGACTCACCTCTATGATGAGACGGTTACACATGCTGAAGAGAAGGTTTTCCTTCAGGAGTATAAGCATCCTCTTACACAACTCGATCCCATGAAGATTATGCTTGTAATGGCACATTGTAATAATACATATGATAAGCGCAAAATGCGCGATTCGGGTATACCTAACCCTTTGCTAAAGAAGACCAAATATAAGTTGAAGGATTTCATCAAGGATGCCAAACTCCGCGAAAAATATGCGCATATTCGCAGTCAGGAAGTCGAAAATCCTGTGCATATGCCAATGTTGGATCGTGAACCAAATACAATTCCATCGGACCCGGCGATGGCCGCGCGTGAAATTGCAATTCGGGAGCAGGCAACAAAGGAGCGCGAGAAGTATGCAAAAATAATGAAACTTAG
>Ga0209230_10000516_pt1 | contig 15150 bp, 8 predicted proteins | sample LakOntMetagenome_FD_187467 | JGI IMG/M metagenome (GOLD analysis project Ga0209230, IMG submission 187467) | Freshwater and sediment microbial communities from Lake Ontario - Sta 18 epilimnion Metagenome (SPAdes) (version 2) | ecosystem: Environmental > Aquatic > Freshwater > Lentic | place... | reverse complement strand
CATTCAATGGAAAAGATTAAATGATGAAATTTTTGAAATCATTGAAGAACTAAGCGATCAAAAGTTTTTAGAATTTGAAGATTTATTTGAAGAAGAGGATGAGGATGATTTTAAAGAAGAGGACGAGAATTAGTTAAATGAAACTGTTAGGTTGCCAATCATTAATGTAATAGGTTGGTAAAAAAGATGAATTAAGTAATTCATCTTTTTTTATGTGCAATACTGATTAGTCGGTTTAAACTCATGACAAATATATAATTGTAACTGTATATTGTAAGTTCAAGTATTATGTGTGTTTGTTACTTTTTTTAATTAATTTGAGTGAAATTAATACTATGAAAAAAGTACTTACGCTACTCTCTTTTACACTCATTTGTGTTTTTGCAAAAGCACAGGAATCTACTAGTTATCAAAAGCCATCCAAGGAAGTTGCCGACTTATTGTTAGCTCCTCCCACTCCAACTATTAGTGTTGATGGAAAAGCGCAATTGATGTTGGTCATGGAAAGAAGCTTTTATCCTACTGTAGAAGAATTAGGTCAACCAGAATTTAAAATTGCTGGTATACGTATTAATCCAAACAATTTTTCTTTATCTAGACAAAATTTTATCAAGCAGCTTAGTCTTAAAAATTTAGTCACTGGAAAAATGATTTCAATTGTAGGGTTGCCTAGTAATTTATCGGCCTTGAATCCTACTTGGAATCCTTCAGAAAATAAAATTGCTTTTTACAATGTTACAGCTACAGCTGTCGATGTTTGGGTAATTGATATTAAAACAAGTACATGTAGTAAAATAAATAAAAATGCAGCAAACATTGTATTGAGTAGTAGCCTAATCTGGTTAGATGATACAACAGTACTATATAAGATAAATACACATACTGCTGCTCAAATGAGCAAAAAGCCCATTACGCCTAAGGGCCCAACGATTCAAGAAAGTTTAGGCAAGGTAGCACCTAGTGTTACTTATCAAGATTTAATTAAATCACCTTATGATGAATATGCATTTGAGTATTTAGCAACTGCTCAATTGGTAAAAAATAATGCAGGTGTTGAAACAAAAATTGGTGCCCCTGCTATAGTAAGTGCTATTGATTTATCTCCAGATAAAAAATATTTTTTAACACGAACTATTAACAAACCATTTTCTTATTTAGTAACTGTTTATGGTTTTGCTACTACTGTAAACGTAACGGACCTAAATGGTAAAATGGTAAAAACAATTGCCGATTTAGCTTCTGCAGAAACTACGCCAAGCGGTTATGACAATGTTCAAAATGTGGCAAGAGCATTTGATTGGAAAGATGATGAAGCTGCTACCATTATCTATGCGCTTCCATTAGACAGCGGCATAATGAAAAAAAATGTTCCCTTTCACGATGTTGTTATGGCTTTAGCTGCTCCTTTTACTGGTAGTCCCAAAGAATTATTTAAGACAACCACTAGATATAGTAGAACTGTATGGGGTAATGAACATATAGCATTAGTTACAGAAATGTTGCGGAGCAAACAACAATATAAAGTAAGTAGATACGACGCAAGCATTAATACCTTGACGACTTTATACCAAGGCAATATGACCGATGCTTATAACAACCCAGGCAGTCCAGTTACCACTAAAAATAAATACAATCGTGACGTCATTGCCATGACAAATAATGGGCAAGCCATTTTAATGAATAATATAACAGGCGCTTCTCCAAAAGGGGATTTGCCTTATTTAGCATCTTTTGATTTAACTACTAAGGCTAATACTATTTTATGGCGTTGTACGGAAGATAATTTTGAAATGGTGATGGAAGTAGTTGATATTAATAATTTAAAAGTAATTACTAGACGAGAAACTGAAAAAGAAGTACCTAACTATTATATCAGAAGTATTAAGGATAATAGTAAAAATGCAATCACTAATTTTACAAATCCTTACGTAAGCATGGAAGGTGTTACTAAAGAAAAAATTAAATATAAAAGAAAAGACGGCGTTGATTTAACAGGCGATTTATATTTACCTAAAGGGTATGATAAAGTTAAAGATGGTCCGCTTCCAACTTTAATATGGGCTTACCCAAGAGAATTTACTAGCGCTGCAGATGCTAGTCAAATTAGAGGTAACCAACATAAATTTACTTTATTGAGCTGGGGATCGCCTGTGTTTTATGTAACACAAGGCTATGCTATTTTTGATAATGCCGAAATGCCTATTGTGGCAAGTTCTCCAGATAAAAAACCGAACGACGATTTTATAAATCAATTAATATTAAATGCAAATGCTGCAATTGATAAGTTAGTGGACTTAGGCGTAGGTGACAGAAATAAAATGGCAGTAGGTGGTCATAGTTATGGGGCCTTTATGACCGTTAACTTATTAGCACATTGTAATTTATTTAAAGCAGGTATTGCCAGAAGCGGAGCGTATAATAGAACTTTAACTCCTTTTGGATTTCAAAATGAAGAGCGTACTTTTTGGCAAGCCAAAGATTTGTATTTAGCAATGAGTCCATTTGCCTTTGCTGATAAAATTAAAACGCCTTTATTAATGACGCATGGCGAAATGGATGACAATACAGGCACCTTCCCAATTAATAGTGAAAGATTATATGCAGCAATTAAAGGACATGGAGGCACGGCTAGATTTGTATATTTGCCTTATGAGGCGCATGGCTATAAAGGAAAAGAAAATGTATTGCATTTGTTATGGGAGCAAGGAAGATGGTTGGATAAGTATTTAAAAGGTAAATAAGTGAACATTATATAATTACACTTGATCATTTTAATTTAAGCATATGACAAAGTTTTTTGCATTGTTTGGCTACGCCATTATATTTTCTCTAGTTGCATTTGCGCAACAAACCCCTTCTTTAGAAAGATTAAAAAGTAATGCTGCAGTAAAACACGATGAATCAAACCCTTTTGTAGCAGATAAACCATTGATCAAACCTGCAGGCGCAGCTGTTGAACAAACATTGCTTGGTAGTAAAACTGCAATTGTATTAACATCCAGCTTTGATGGCTTGGGGGAGGGTTTTGTAGGACCGCAAGGAACTGCTACACTTCGTAATCCATCCGATAACTCATTAGCCGTAGGGCTTGATCATATTGTGCAGATTGTAAATGCTAGAATGGCTATTTTTTCTAAGAAAGGAAAAACTTTTTCCGAATCAGGAACGCCACTCTACGGTCCTGTTGAAACACGTAATGTATTTCGTGGTTTTGGTGGTCCTTGTGAAAACATGAACAACGGTGATGCAGTGGTTCGTTATGATCAGTTGGCTAATAGGTGGCTGATTGTGATGCCTACTTTTAGAAAAGGGATTTCTAGAAATATTGATACTGCTACCAAACAAAGGGTACCCCAAACGCAACCTGGTGCAGCTGTTCAATTGTTTCAGCCACCACTTACGCAAGAAATCCCACCGGTGAATGGGCAGCGACCACCAGCGCCAAGATTACCAGCAGAAGGAACATTTTGTATGTGTTATGCCATCAGTACTTCACCTGATCCAATGGGTTCCTATTATCGATATGAGTTTGAACGTGACTTATTTCCTGATTATCCCAGACCAACTGTATGGCCTGACGGATATTACACTACCACAAGTACAGGCGACGATGTAATTGAAAAACATGCATATGTAGTTGATCGAAATAAAATGTTGCAAGGGTTGGATGCCAAAGAGCAATCGTTCATTATTAAGGATGTTAATTTTATTATCAATGCAGACTTAGATGGTCAACAACTACCTCCCGTTGGAGCGCCTAGTATCATGATGGCAACCGGCGGAAGCCAATTAAAAAATGTATTAGAAGATGATGGAATTTATATGTGGAATTACCATGTAGACTGGAATAATTTTTCGAATACTAAAATTGAAGGGCCAATCAAAATTCCGGTAGCCCCTTATCATTATTTAGGGGGAGGACAACTAACTAAAGCGGTACCTCAACCTGGAACCGAGCAACATTTAGATGCACAAGGCGATAAGCTGATGGCTAGATTGGTGTACAGAAAAATTGGAAATCGAGAATCGGTGGTGGGTGTACATTCTGTAAGCACTGCAGCAGGCGGGGGCGGCGTTAGATGGTATGAGTTTTTGGTAAATAGAGATCGTACTGTTAAATTATACCAACAAGGAACCTATGCGCCTGATAGTAATTATAGATGGATGGCAAGTGCCGCAATAGATAAAAAAGGAAATATTGGTATTGGCTATTCGTTCGGAGGAAAAAATGATTTTCCTGGACAAAGATTTGCGGGCCGACATTTTGGTGATCCTTTGGGCAAACTCACTTTAAATGAAGTGGTTCTTGTAAAAGGTGAAGCTTCACAAACCAATACACTTAGATGGGAAGACTATACCCAAACAGCGATGGATCCTAGTGATGATGAAACTATTTGGTATGTAGGTGATTATTTAAAAAAAGGAGCCAAGAATTATTCATCAAAAATTGGTGCATTTAAGTTGTGGAAAAAATAAAGCCTAACAACCTCTACCCATTGGATAAGTAGTTATAATATAACGATTAATGAATATTAAATTTATTTTTTTATAACTCGTTAACTATCAACATATATATTTTAATTTTACCTCAGTTTTTTAAAATTTTAATTGGACGGCTTATTGTTGAAAAAAAATTGTTTATATTAGTTAAATGATTGCATCATTTTCAACTAAACCAAAAAACACATGGGATTAGGGCTTTCTATATTACAATCCCAAGTTGCATTAGGCGATACGCGTGCTTTCCGTCAAATATTTGATGCCCTATTTTACAACCTTACAAAATTTTCTTTTTCTTTTGTTCATTCAAAAGAGGTAGCTACAGAAATTGTAGATGAGTTATTTGTACAACTATGGATCAAAAGGGCGGACATAATGAAAATCAATGACTTGCGCGTTTATTTATACACGGCAACTAAAAATGCTTCCTTGAATTATATTTCAAAGAAAGCCAAGCAAATTGAAGTTGAACCCTATGAAAATTTACAAGTACAAATGACCGATTTGGTCTCTCCTGAGCAAATAATGATTACCAAGGAAATGCTTCAAAAAATTAAAGAAGCAGTTGATACCCTCCCTCCTCGATGTAAACTAATATTTAAATTTGTTAGAGAAGATGGCTTATCATATGCTGAAGTTGCAGAAATCTTAGGGCTCTCTATCAAAACCATTGATGCTCAGATGGTTATTGCAGTTTCGCGTATTCGAGGTAAATTAATGAATGTCATTGAAACATCCCCCAATAAAATTTATTTAAAAAAATAAGAATTAAAATTAGGGTGTACCCCCAATTTTTTTGTCTTATAGGATAAGCATGCTTATGAACCAGGATAGAATTATTGAATTATACGCTCGAAAATTAGCTGAAGAGGCTACGGATGCCGAATTAGCTGAATTTACTGAATTACTGAAAAGTGAGGATGAACAATTTTTTCATGAATTGATTACTAGTTGGTGGCAAACACAAAACAGCACAAATACCAGCCCAACAAAGGAGCGCGATGATCATTTTAATAAAATTTTAGATATCGCAAATTCTACTGATCTTATTGATAATGCAATGATGGTAGATGACAAAACTAATTTTGCCAAAAAAATTAAACCTTTTTTAAAGTGGTCTATGGCCACCGCTGCAGTTTTAATTGGACTGGCGTTGTGTATACAGTTCGCTAATAGTAATAAAAATAGTTTTTTAGACAAAGGGGATAATTACAATGAGATTATTGCAAAACGCGGCACTAAAACAAAAATAATTTTACCAGATGGTTCCCAGGTTTGGTTAAATTCCGACAGCAAACTTTCTTATGGCGTACGGTTTAATGACTCCATTCGGGAAGTTTCGCTCGAAGGGGAAGCCTATTTTGATGTAATAAAAGATAAAAAACGCCCCTTTGTTGTAGTGACAAATGCTTTAAATATAAGGGTTTTGGGTACAGCTTTCAATATTAAGTCCTATGCCGAAGACGCTACTATTGAAACTACTTTAATAAGAGGCATGATTGAGGTGCGGAAGAATAATGAACCTGCTACTAAAAAAATTATATTGACACCTAACGAAAAATTAATTTATAATAAAACAGAAGCACTTTTGGTACGACCTACAAATGAACAAAATACAATAGCGAAAAAATTAGAAGCGCTTTCCATTACTACTTTGTCTAAAAATATTCCAGACAGTTCCCGAGTGGAAATCGCATGGATATATGGTCGCTTGGTTTTTGACGGCGATTCCTTTGTAACGCTAGCGGAAAAAATGGAAAGATGGTATAATATAAAAATTACTATACAAAACCAAAGTATATCCAATAATAGATTTAGTGGTGTATTTGAAAAAGAAAATGTTGAGGAGGCATTTAGAGCACTGCAATTAATTACCATGTTTAAATATGAAATATACGAAAATGAAATTTTAATAAAATAAAAATAAAAATCGGGAAATGCGCTAACATTCCCCGATCAGGTAGACAAGAAGCCGAGGACAATCGCAAAATTCACCAAGGCTTCACATTTTATAACCCTAAACCAAAGGTATGAAAAAAACCTTACTCCGTTTAAAGCTTAAATTGCTAATAACGCCACAAAGTTCCTTATCAAAAACATTATTGTTTATGAAGATGACCGTTCTATTAATCCTGCTAACTACTTTTCAAGCAGTTGCGGGAGATGCTAATGCACAACTAGTAACAATACAAATGAATCAGGTATTCATGCCTAATGTATTTAAAGCTATTGAAAAGCAAAGTGAATTTCGTTTTTTATACAATTACGATTTAGCCGCGTTACAAAAAAAAGTAAATGTTAATCTAGAAGGTAAAACCGTACCAGCTTTATTAGATAATATACTTTTAGGAACAGGCTTAATCTATAAACAATTAGAGAATAACTTAATAGTTATTATTCCATCAGAGAGTAGTGAATTTTTCGAAGATCGAAAAATTACAGGAACAATTAAAGATGATGCTGGGAAAGTGGTATCAGGCGCTTCGGTCTATATCAAAAATAAATCCACGGGAACTACTACCAATGCATCGGGGCAATTTACCATTATCGGGGAAGTGGGACAAACTATTGTGATTCAAGCAGTGAATTATGAACCCTTTGAAGTGATTATTAGTAATCAAAAAAGTTTTGACTTTGTTCTTAAATCTTCTATTTCAAATTTAGAAGAGGTGGTGGTGGTTGGATATGGAACACAGAAGAAGGGTAATGCTACAGGCTCAATTTTTACGGTATCAAAACAACAACTGGAGAACCGTCCGGTATCAAATGTACAACAGGCTTTGCAAGGCTTGGTCCCCAATCTGGTAATTTTACCTAGTAATGCAGGTGGTGAGCCTGGTGCCAATATGTCTATGAATCTTAGGGGATTACAGTCATTTGGTGGAAGTAGTGAACCCTATGTTTTGGTGGATAATATTCCTCAGGGAATAAATGATATCGATCCTAATGATATTCAATCAATTACTGTATTAAAGGATGCTGCCTCAGCTGCCATTTATGGAGCACGTGCAGCCTATGGCGTAATTTTGATTACCACCAAATCTGGTAAGGATAATAGAACGGGTGTGAATGTGTCCTATTCTGTAAATACTGCATGGTCAGCACCATTAAATGTGCCTCGTTCGGTAGCCACGATGGATTTTGCACTAGCTATGAATGATGCAGCAATCAATCAAGGGTTGAATCCTTATTATAATGCAGATGCGCTTTCTCGATTGGCACAAAATATTGCCAAGCCTGGAACTGCTCCCGAGATGTTCGGTAAACCTGACGGACTTAGCTGGGATATCGGAAATATGGGCCTAGGTGCCGCAGCTAATAATGACTGGAGAAAAATACTTTTCAACGACTATGCTTTCAATCAGAAGCATAATCTCAATGTTTCCGGTTCATCGGGAAAGATTGACTATTATTTTTCTGCAGGATTTTATGGTGAGAATGGATTATTGAGATACGGAAATGAATATTCTGACCGTTACAATTTTGATGCAAAAGTGAATGCACAGGTCACTTCATGGGCGAAGTTTACTACATTATTTAAATTCTATAACAATGTTCAAGATTTTCCTTGGGATAACGGTGGTCTTGGAAGGGGACGTATTTATGATATGATGCAAAAGTTAAAACCTACCATGCCATTAAAATATGCTGGAACAGATATTTTTACTAGTGAGTCTGGGATAGGCAAATTACAAGCACAAAGAGATAAACTCAATAATAGACAGTTTGTTGTTTCACCCCGAATCACACTTGAGCCTATTAAGGGTTGGATAACGAATGCTGAATTGAATTACACGCAAAACGATAACTTCCAGTCTTTTACTGTTGTGGGGTTCAAAACAGTGTTACCTAATGGAGATATTCCTCTTAATCCTCTGCAGGCAGGAACAACCTATGCTCCCACCATGTCTTCAGATAAATACCTGTCACCAAATATTTATTCCACTTATTCTAAAAGTTTTGGAAAACATAATTTAACTGCAATGGCAGGTTATCAGCAAGAAACCTATAATTACATGAGTCTTACTTCCAATGCTAGTTATCTTTTGAGCAGTGACATTCCTTCTGTAAGTACCGCAGTTGGAGTCAAAACTACAGCAGATGGACTTGGACATTGGGCTACGCAAAGTGCTTTTGGAAGGTTGAATTATAATTATGATGAAAAATATTTACTGGAAGCAAACTTGAGAACTGATGGTTCTTCTCGATTTGTGTCTGACAAAAGATGGGGTACTTTTCCTTCAGTGTCAGCTGGCTGGGTATTTTCTAAAGAAAAATTCTTCCCATTGAAAAAAGTAGTTGATTTTTTAAAAATCCGAGCTTCCTATGGTACATTAGGAAACCAGAATGTTGCCAACTACCTATATATTCCTACTATGGGAATTGCTAATACCAATTGGTTATTTGCCAATCAGTCTTTGTGGCAGGTTTCGGCACCCAACATAAACAGTATTAATTTAACATGGGAAAAGGTGAGCACAAAAGATATAGGAATCGATTTCAGGTTATTTAACAACCGTTTGTCAGGTACTTTTGATTATTATGAATCCCCTACAACCAACTTGGTTGGTCCTGGTGAAGCACTTCCTTCTGTATTAGGTACAGCCGTGCCAAGGCAAAATGGAGGAGAATTGCTGACAAAAGGGTATGAATTGGCGCTAAACTGGAAAGATAGGATAGGCAATTTTTCTTATGAAGTTGGCGCATCTTTAGGTGATAACCAAAGTAAAGTGACAAAATACAATAATCCTACTAGTTTATTGAGTACTTATTATGTAGGGCAAAATATTGGAGAAATATGGGGTTATCAACTCGATGGACTTTTCCAATCGGCCGCTGATGTTACCAAATGGGGAATTGATCAATCCTTTATTTGGCCAAGTGGATTTGGTCCAGGCGATCCAAAGTACGTAGACCAGAATGGGGATAAAAAAATAGGAATTGGTACCAATACCCTTGCTGATCATGGCGACAAAATAGTAATCGGCAATAATACTCCAAGATACATATATGCATTTAATTCACGTGTTTCTTGGAAAGGATTTGATCTATCAGTATTTTTTCAGGGAATTGGCCGCAGACAATTATTTGTTATGTCAATGAATAATGGAAATCCTTATAGAGGAGCATCTCAGGGACCACTGCATGCAGAGGTTTGGGAGGGTCAGCTAGATTATTGGCGCGATGCAACCAGTCCTTTGGGAGCTAATCCGAATGCCTTTTATCCAAAACCTTATTCGGCTTTCACAGGACAAAACGATAAGGCTTATGCTAATCCAACTGACCGTTATCTTGAGAATGGAGCTTATCTGCGTTTGAAAAATGTTCAATTGGGATATGTAATTCCTAAAAATATTCTAAATAAAGTCAATATTTCGAATGCTAAAATTTATATATCAGGAGAAAATCTCTATACTTTTGCAAGTTCGAGGCTTTTTGATCCTGAGGCATCTGGCGGAAGACAAGGAAATGGTAAAGAATATCCTCTTTCCAAACGTTACTCGATCGGATTCACCATTAACTTTTAAGAACTAATTAGATTCAATAATAACTTATAAAAATAAAAATAATGAAAAAGATATTTTATTTTCTATTGCTTTTTTTTATGGGAATTTTTTCAAATTCTTGTACAAAATTGTTAGAAAAAAATCCAATGGACCAGATTTCGGATGCTGCATTTTGGAAAAGCGAAGGAGATCTTCAATTATATCTCAATGGCTTGTACGCCACATTTCCAGGCTGGAACGGAGGAGGTGGTGTTCCGCTTCCGGATGCAGGAACGGATATTGCCATTAGTTCGGGCTTATTTTTAGGTACCAAAAGTCGTCTTGATGGAAATACAAATGTTCCGGCTTCTGGAGGTGGATGGAGTTGGACAAATGTTCGCAATGTCAACTATTTTCTTGAAAACTTTGATAAGGTTGCGGCGGTTACTTTGAAAGATCATTATGCTGGAGAAGCCTATTTTTTCAGGGCATGGTTTTATTTTGAGTTGCTGAAGCAATTTGGCGACCTACCGATCATTACCAAAACAGTGAATGTGGCGGATCAAGATATCTTATTTGGTACCCGTAGCTCAAGAACCGATGTGGTAAATTTCATAGTAAGTGATCTTGATAAAGCCATTGCAAAAATGAAATTAGGTTCCCAAGTTGGAGCAGGTAGATTAAATAAAAATATTGCTTTGTTGTTTAAAGCAAGGGTATGCTTGTATGAAGGTACCTGGGAAAAATACCATGCGAATACGCCTTTTAAAGGAACGAGTGATGGTTCTGCCTTTCTTACGTTGGCAGCCAGCGCTTCCAAAGCGCTTATGGATGCAGCAAATTACTCGCTTGTAACAGGCAATACGAAATCTGTTTATTATACATTGTTTAATCAGATTGATTATAGTAAAAATACAGAAGTACTATTTTACAGGCAGTATAATGGTTCCACATTAGGTGCTTTTGGTCAAGCTAATGCCTTGGGGGTATATCCTAACTATTCTGGTATTACCCGCGATATGGTGCGCTCATACCTTTGTACCGATGGATTGCCCATTTCGGTCAGCCCACTTTACAAAGGAGATTTGGATATTCGGAATCTAATACTTAATCGCGACCCTAGGCTTGAACAGACATTGATTAACCCAGGTGATGTAATGACAGTTACTACGAAAAATGACACTATACGTTTTGTTACAGCTGTTCTAACCGGTATTAATAATTGTCCTACAGGTTATCAGTCACAGAAATTCTACCGACCAACGATTGACCCCTTAACTGGAGGGTATAGTGGTGAAGTTGGATTTATCGTTTTCAGGTACGCAGAAGCCTTGCTTATTTATGCCGAATCCAAAGCAGAATTGGCTCAGTTAACTCAGGCTGATTTGGACTTGTCTATTAATAAATTAAGACAGCGAGTAGGTATGCCATCAATGACTTTAGCTAGCATTACTACTGATAAGGAATGGCCCGATTATGGATATCTATTACCTAATTATTTACAAGAAATTAGGCGCGAGCGAACCATCGAAATGTTTTCTGAAGGGCTGCGTTTGGATGACTTAATGCGCTGGAGGGCACATTCTTTATTATCAGGCAAAAGACCGATTGGTGCCTTTTATACCGCCGAGATGAAAACTGTCAATAATACGTTGGTAGCCGATGCAACTGGTTACCTAGATCCGTTTAAAACTTCCCTTTCCGGTATAGGCAATACATGGGGATTCAGGCCAGATAAAGATTATCTGAAACCACTTCCTATCTATGATTTAACATTGAATAAAAAATTGAATCAAAATCCAGGTTGGTAAAATTTTATTGATCGAATAGTTTTTAAAATACAATATATTTTTAAAGGGCTAGTTTCATACTTATTTGAAATAGCCCTTTTTTAGGATATTATTTCTGACCGGTGATTCACTGGATCTGCTTTGCGGACAATGCAAGGCGCTACTTTGAGCACCTCATACAAAAAAATGAAAACAGCGCACTTTATATTTTCTTTACTTCTTTTTATTGTAAACTCCATATTTGCACAAGTAAAAGATGCACCTGTTTTATTATTTGATAACGGGCAAAACAAACTACCCGTCAAAAAAATTGAAGCCGTTTCTTATCAACAGGTAATCATTTCCGATCAATTTTGGAAGCCTAAAATTGATCGGAAACCGATTAATCGGTATCAGGGCAGCATTGAAGGAATCTGCCTGGGAGATAGGAAAAATGAAGGTATGGATGCCGTTTTCGGAGAACGATTAATAATTTGAATATTTAAATTTTTTTTGAGATGAAGAACTTTACCAATTACACTTTTTTGAATTATATATTAATGTAAAAAGAAATAAAAATATGAATAAGCGAACTTTTTTAAAAAATGCAACCTTCGGTAGTCTAGGAGCAATGCTAAGTTTTGACGGCATGGCACAAGTTGTTAAAAAATATGCTTCTGTGCCTGTAAAAGAATTAGCAGGAGATGAGGATTTCTGGACTAGTATTCGACAAGGGTATAAACTAAAACCTGATTATATTAATCTTGAAAACGGGTATTATAATTTTGTTCCAGAACAAGTATTGGAAAAATTTATTGGGCATGTAAGGGAGGTTAATTACCATGGTTCCTATTACATGCGAAATTTTCAGGTTAAAACCAATCGTGCCATGGCTGCGAAACTTGCCGAAATAGCTGGCTGTAAAGCGGATGAGCTTATCATTACTCGAAATACAACGGAATCGCTCGACTTGGTTATTAGCGGATTTGATTGGAAACCAGGTGATGAAGCTATCATGGCTGAACAAGATTATGGAACAATGCGCGCTATGTTTAATCAGGTTGCAAAAAGATATGGTGTAATAAATAAAGTGGTATCAGTTCCGAATATTCCAAAATCAGATGATGATATTGTTAATATTTATGCATCCGCAATTACAGATAAAACGAAACTAATTATGGTTTCGCATATGATCAATATTACCGGGCAAATTTTACCTATCCGAAAAATATGTGATATGGCGCATAAGAGAGGAGTTCAGGTAATGGTGGATGGCGCTCATTCATTTGCGCATTTTAAATTTTCCATTGCAGATCTTGATTGCGATTATTTCGGAAGCAGCCTTCATAAATGGATGAGTGTTCCTTTAGGTTGCGGAATATTATACGTAAATAAAAAAAATATTGGAAAGGTATGGCCACTTTTGGCTGCAGGTGAAAAAAACATAGATGATGTTACACGCTTTGGCCACACTGGAACGCACCCTGCACACACACATCTTGCTATTGGCGCAGCAATTGATTACTACAATATTTTAGGTGGAGAAAGAAAAGAAGAGCGCTTAAGATTTTTACAAAATTACTGGACCTCGAAAGTTCGGGATCTTCCAAATATAATTATAAATACGCCTTCCGATCCGGCGCGCGTATGTGGTATTGCTAATGTTGGAATAAAGGGTATGAAACCAGCGGATATGGCTGATATATTGTTTACGAAGTATAAAATATTTACTGCAAAAATTGATGGTTCTGGAGCAGTTGGATGCCGGATAACGCCTAATGTTTATACAAGTACTGACGAGCTCGATGTATTTGTAAATGCTTTAAAGGAATTACAATCATAAAAAATTAGTTGATATGAAATTTATTAAAATTTATTCTTTCGCCCTTTTATTTGTATTTCCTATTGTATTATTTGCGCAAACCGAAAGTGTTGATCAAGACGTAATGAAAAAAATTCGAAATGAAGGGCTATTAAATTCTAAAGTAATGGATATCGCATTTAATATTACTGAAGTAAGTGGTCCAAGGGTTACTAATTCCCCTGGATTTATGCGTGCTGCTAATTACGCTATGGATCAATTTACCCAATGGGGTTTGGTCAATTCAAGATTGGACCCTTGGGGTGATTTTGGAAAAGGATGGGAATTAGAAAAATCTTATGTGTCTATGACTACCCCTTGGTATAGGTCACTTATTGCTTATCCTAAAACTTGGAGCGCAGGATCAAATGGTCCACAAAGTGGAGAAGTACTTTTGATTTCTGCAAAAGATACTGCTGAATTAGATGCTTATCGTGGTAAACTTAAAGGCAAGGTTTTAATTCTGGATTATTTAATCAATTTTGAACAAAGTTATAAGCCAGCGGCTGTTCGTCGCACTGATGAGGACTTACAAAAATTGAGTGAAGTAACTGAAGCTGAGGATACGGCTGCTATGCGCAGAAGAAGTATTAGAAATAATGTACAAAATGGGCTACCAAGAAACGCGCTACTTGCATTAAAAAAAATGGCTATAAATGAAGGAGCCATTGCAATTTTAAGTTCTGCTTCAGAAAACAATGCGGGCACTGTTTTTGTATTACAAGCGGGGCCTTACAAAATTTCGGACCCTGATAATTTTTTGGACATTGCCATAGGACTTGAAGATTATAATATGATTGTTCGTTTATTGAGAAATACAACTCCTGTCAAGATGGAGGTAGACGTAAAAACAAAATTTCAAACAACGGATACAAAGGGGTATAATGTAATTGCTGAAATACCTGGAACGGACAAAAATTTAAAAGAAGAAATAGTAATGCTAGGAGCTCATCTTGACTCCTGGCCTGCTGCGAATGGTGCTACTGATAATGCAGCAGGTGTTTCCGTTATGATGGAAGCAGTTCGAATTTTAAAAGCCATTGGGATACAAAATAAAAGAACGATCCGTATTGCTTTGTGGAGTGGAGAAGAACAAGGCTTATTGGGATCAAGAGGCTATGTAAAGAAAATTTTTGGTGATCCGTCAACGATGAAATTATTACCGGCACATGATAAATTTTCTGCCTACTACAATTTAGACTATGGTACTGGAAAAATTCTTGGCATTCATTTGCAAGGAAATGAAGCGGCAGGTTCTATTTTTAAAACTTGGTTTGAGCCATTCAATGACCTTAGGGCTAAAACGATTACTATTCAAAATACCGGCAGTACGGATCATATATCTTTTGATGCTATAGGATTACCCGGTTTCCAATTTGTTCAGGATCGAATAATAACCCAACACAGTAATATGGACAGCTATGACCACTTGATGCCAGATGATCTAAAACAATCTGCTACCATAATGGCTGCCTTCCTATATAATTCAGCCATGCGGGATGAAAAACTTACAAGAAAAGTATTACCAAAAGCA
>Ga0209230_10000514_pt1 | contig 15202 bp, 11 predicted proteins | sample LakOntMetagenome_FD_187467 | JGI IMG/M metagenome (GOLD analysis project Ga0209230, IMG submission 187467) | Freshwater and sediment microbial communities from Lake Ontario - Sta 18 epilimnion Metagenome (SPAdes) (version 2) | ecosystem: Environmental > Aquatic > Freshwater > Lentic | place... | reverse complement strand
AAGAAGATTGAATACGAGACCCTCACCTGTGCGGATGGTCAGCAATATAGTGGCTTGGTGGGCGAGGGCAAGGCCGGTGCTGGCGATACTCTGACGGTCACCAATGTGGATACCAAAGAGACGGTGACAGTGGCAAAAAACACGGTGGTCAGCCGGGCAGATACTTATAACAAGTTTGAGAAGGATGTATTTGATGCGATGCAGCTGGCTTACAAAGTGACGGCAAATTCGCTGTATGGGCAAATTGGCAGTCGCACCAGTCAAATTTATCTAAAGGATATTGCGGCTTCTACCACGGCGACGGGGCGCGAACGCATTATAATGGCGAAAAAGTTTGTAGAGAAGGAATATGGGGCAGAGGTCATCTATGGCGATACAGATTCTATCTTTATCCGCTTCCCATTTTATAAGGAAGATGGCACACCGCTGAAAGGTCGTGAAACACTGGCGCTTGGAATTAAAGCGGGTCAGCGCGCTTCAGATGCCATTAATAAGATTCTACCTGCCCCACAGAACCTGGCCTATGAGAAGACCTTCTATCCGTTTATCATTCTCTCCAAGAAACGCTATGTGGGCAATCTCTATGAGGAAGACCCGAATAAGAAGCCAAAGCAGAAATCTATGGGCATTGTGCTGAAGCGGCGTGACAATGCGCCCCTGGTAAAGACTATTTATGGTGGCATTGTAGATATTCTATTGAACGAAGCCGATCTCCGTAAATCGGTGGAATTCTTGACAACGGAGCTGACCAAGCTGGTGCAGCATAAGTATCCTCTGGAAGACATGATTATTTCAAAGACCCTGCGTTCCAATTACAAGGATGCGACGAAGATTGCGCACAAAGTGTTGGCGGATCGGATGGGGGCGCGTGATCCAGGTAATAAGCCTCAGGTCAATGATCGGATTCAATATATTTATATCAAGACGAACGGGGAAGTAAAACTACAGGGTGATCGGATTGAACATCCGAGCTATATTCGTGAGAATGGTATTGTTCCAGATTATAGTTTCTATATTACCAATCAATTGATGAATCCGATTTGTCAAATCTATGAGTTGTCGCTAGAGCAATTGACGGGTTATACCTTTCCACCGAGCTATTGGGATGAAATGGACGAAGAGTTGAAGGGTGCGAAATTGTATCAGGATAATGCTGTGCGGCGCCAGAATCGTATTCAAAATCTGCGCTTTCGCGAGGTAGAGCGTATTCTATTTGAACCGTTTCTAGAGAAAAAGCCAAAGAAGGTGCGTGAGGCGAGTGCGGTGAGCGGGCGGAAAGAGAAGAAGGTAGTGATTCCGAAATTTACCCTCGGACCGGATACTCCAAGAATTGTATTTGAAGTCACTGAAAACAAAGAGGCCAAAACATACAGTGCAGCGGCGCAGCTGGTGTATGAGAATAAAACGATGGAGGAGGATACTTTTATAGTGGCAAAGAAGGGTGCATACAATAGCAAGATAAAAGCGTGTCCGCAACTGCTGTATGAGGTATTGAAGAAGTATATGGGTGGTCACATGCGACTCTTGGATAAAGAGGGGCTACGTCTGGAAATCAAAGATACGCGTTATAAGAAAAATCTGTTGGCGGCGATTGAGATTAGCACGGACATGTATAACAAACGAGCCGAAGCAATTAAGAACGGTGATATTGAACAAGTGGAGCAGTATAACGATATGGAGAGAGATTTGGGTCTTATTCAAGGGATTATGAAGGTCAAGTATGAGATTATTTGATTGGAAGGGGGCGTGAGGCGAGGCGGGGCGGCGACCAGGGGAAAAGACAATAAATTTTTGATTTTGATTTTGATTTTGATTTTGATTTAAGCTTATTCTACCAAAAACAATTTATACAAACTTAGTAGATTGGATGGATACTCAGAGATTGTTAGATATCTATTTTAAAGATCATTTCTATCCATTCACGAAACATCACATTGATAGTTATCGTGAGTTTCTTAGACGCTATATTCCGGACATTATTCGGTCCTATAATCCGATTACCATGGTAAAATTCCGTAATAACAATGAAAAGGATATTGAACTGCAAGTGGATCTATTTATAGGTGACGAAACCGGTGATAAAATCTACATTGATCGCCCAACTCTGATTGATGCGGAGGGCAATCCCGTATTAATGACCCCACAAGATGCCCGCTTAAAGAACTTAACGTATTCCACGCGTTTATATACGGATGTCATGGTGCGTTATACCATTGCTGGCAAAGATGCCCCCATTGAGAAACGTTTCCCACATATTTTGTTGGGCGAAATACCTTTGATGGTGCATTCCGATGGGTGTGTGCTGCATCAACAGGGTCCAAAAGTGGTGCAATCCTTTAACGAATGCCCCTTTGATCAGGGTGGTTACTTTATCATTGACGGTAAAGAGAAAGTGGTGATTTCCCAAGAGCGGATGGTCACCAATCGTCTCTTTTTAGAAAAATCTAAAGACCCAAAATATAGCTACAAAGGATGGGTTCGTTGCACCACAGAATCTGGTGAGGCGGCACTGCTGCCCAAGACCATTGAATTCTATGTTATGGATCCGACGGCCAATAAAGAACAAGGCTTTGGAGGAGCGGACGACGACGAGGAAGGAGCAGGCGCAGGGGCAGGGGCAGAAGAGGATGAGGGAGCGGATGCTAAGAAAGAGGCACCCCTCAAAATAAAATACCGCGGCGCGATTATGGTCTCACTAACAAATATTCGTGACCCGAATAAACAGGGCTTCAAGATACCTCTCTTTCAATTGTTCCGCTGTTTAGGCATAGAGAGTGATAAGGAGATTCTAGAGCACATCTTTGGAGACGTCACGAAGATGCCCCAAGAATACATTGATTTTATTATGCCTTCGGTGCGTCATTGTGCGGATGATACCATTCGGATTTTCTCACAAGTGGATGCCATTGAAAGCTTAAAGGATTATGTGCGCTACAAGAGCAATGAGCATGTGCATAATATTATCACTCAAGACATATTTCCGAATATGGGCAATGACTATGGAGAAAAGGCGCGTTTCCTAGGCTATCTGGTGCGTTATATGATGGAGATGATTCTAAAGGTGCGTCCTGTAGCAGATCGCGACGGCTATGGATTTAAACGCGTGGATCTCAGTGGCTTCTTGCTCTCGCAGCTGTTCCATAACATTTATAAGCATTTTCGCAAATATTGCAGAGATCTATTGGATCAAGAGTATCATTATGGTCCCACGAAAAACACAGGGCATTATGAGGATTTAATTCGTAAAGAAAATGTGCAGAAGATTATTTCGCCCATGTTTATTACAGAGCGCCTAAAACGTTCGCTAAAGGGGCTCTGGGGTTCTTCAGACGACGATGAGAAGCAAGAGAAGGTGCAGGATCTCTCACGGATTAGTTATATTGGGTTTCTCTCCAATTTACGTCGGGTAAATACGCCTCTAGACCGTAGTATAAAGATTACCAGTCCGCATCGCCTGAACTCGCAACAATGGGGTATTATTTGCCCCTTTGAAAGTCCGGACGGTGCCTCTATTGGCTATTTAAAGAACTTTGCACTTTTGGCCCATGTATCGTTTGGCACAGACCCGAGTGACTTGATGAAAGAACCTGAGAATTGCTTGAGACAACTGGGTTTAATTCCTTTGACTTTAACCACCCCGGCGGCGGCCAATGAAATGCCTCGTGTATTCCTAAATGGTCGTTGGATTGGTTGCCACACAGAGCCGAATATTTTTACCGAGAGACTGCGTGTGCTACGGAGAAATGGCTTAATCAATGTATTTACTTCGGTGGCTTGGAAGATACACTCCAACGAAATTCGGATTCAGACGGATCCGGGGCGGGCATGCCGGCCTCTATTGATTGTGCGGGACCAGAAAGTGGATTTGCCTGCCATCACGGACAAACTCACCTGGTTTGACTTGGTCTTTGGCTCTCTCTTGGGTAAAGCCGACAAGATAGAGGAGATGTATTATAAAAGTAGCTACAAGTCGCCCTTTGTTATGAGCGAGTTTAGTGGTTTATCTATAGAGAATGTGTTTAAGAAATTAGAAAAGACCCAAGGATGGATTGAGTTCGTAGATATTGAAGAAGAGGATACCCGTCTGGTCGCGATGAAAATGGAAGATATCCAGGCTTTTACGACACATTTAGAGATTCATCCCTCTACCATATTGAGTGTGGTTAGCAATAATATTCCTTTGGCCAATCACAATCAGGCGCCTCGTAATATTTTCTATGGTGCGCAAAGTAAGCAGGCGATTGGTGTGTATGCGACGAATTTCTCTAAACGCTTTGATACCATGAGTTATATCTTGCATTACCCGGAGCGTCCGATTGTGACCACACAAAACAGTCATTATATATCCAATGATAAATTACCTGCGGGTGGCAATACCATTGTAGCGATTATGACGAATACGGGTTATAATCAAGAAGATGGGGTTATTATTAATAAAACGTCTATTGATCGGGGTCTCTTTCAGATTACTGGTTATAAATCATACTCGGCACAGGAGAGTTCCGTAAATAAAAATCAATACACGATGTTTGTAAATCCTCTGAAACTCAAACAAGATAAGCATATTGAGATTGAGAACATGAAGGATGATAGCAATTATCAGTTGCTGGATGAGCGGGGCATTGCCTTGCCTGAATCCTTTGTCACCAAGGGGTCTAAAGTAGCGATCATTGGTATGGTAGAAGTAAAGGAGGAATTAAAAGAAATTAGAAAAGGTGTAAAAGTAGAGACCAATGTGGTAAAGACCTATCGTAATGCGTCGGTGGTATCTGGTGTGCATCATTATGGCACGGTGGATAAAATCTATGTGGATCACACGGGTGTAGCGGATGATCATAATCGTATTTGTAAGATGCGTTTCCGGAAGATTCGGAGACCGGAGCTGGGTGATAAAATCTGCAGTCGCCATGGACAGAAGGGTGTGATTGGTATGATTATTCCCGAGGAGGACATGCCTTTTACGAAGGATGGTATTGTGCCGGATATTATCATTAACCCGCATGCGATTCCGAGTCGTATGACCATTGGGCATTTGGTGGAGTGTGTATTGGCAAAGACTTGCACGATGGATGGTGCGATTGGAGATGGTTCGGTGTTTATTCCATTGGATTTAGAGAAGATTGGGGATCAAATGGAGACGCATGCGTATGAGCGTTATGGCAATGAGGTATTATACAATGGGCGCACAGGAGAGCAGATTCATTCGGATATCTTTATTGGCCCGACCTTCTATTTACGCTTGAAGCACATGGTGGCGGACAAGATGAACCATCGCAGCACGGGTCCGAGAGAGCAATTGACGCATCAGCCAACGTCTGGTCGCGGTAAGGAGGGTGGCTTACGTATCGGTGAGATGGAAAGAGATGTGCTCTTGTCGTATGGCTTTTCTCAATTTGCGAAAGAGAGCATGATGGAGCGTTCTGATAAATACACCTGGGGCGTGTGTCGTTCATGTGGTCGTATTGCGGCGTATGCCCCGGCCCAGAATCTCTTTAAATGTATTGGCTGTGCCGGTGGGGATATTGCGACGGTGCAGACACCCTATGCCTTTAAATTATTGATTCAAGAGCTGGAGATTATGGGTATTACACCTCGGTTGGTCATGGATGAGCCGGAATTTGCAGAGGAAGTAGCGGTGGTGGATGCTATCTTTGAAGAGACGCGTTTGGCATTAGAGGGTGGTAATAGTGCCAAAGAAGCAGAGGTTATCCCTTGTCATGAAGGTGAGGAAGGATGCGAAAGCGAAAGCGAAGAGGAGGAGGAATTGAAGAATGAAGTAATCGGCGACGGAAGCGATAGCGATAGCGAGAACGAAGAGGAAAGCGAAAGCGACGCGGAAAGTTTAATGGACAGTGATTTGAATATTATGGACGTTAAGGGTGGTGGTGATGCCGACGAATTTACGTTAAAGACGGACTTTTCTGATAGCGATACGGAGATTATCGTCACACCGCCCATTCTAGAGCCGCAACGGGGAGGAGCAAACAGTGATGCGGATATTATCGTCACACCGCCAATTCTAGAGCCGCAACGGGGAGGAGCAGATATTATAGTAACACCACCCATTCTAGAGCCGCAGCGGGGAGGAAGAGATACAAAGGTTATAGAAATTCAAGATTCAAAATGGAGTCATCGTGACGCAAAGGGTGGTAGAATGGATGAAGATGAAGAAGACATGGACGTGGATGTGGATTTTGAATAGATATACTTTACGAATTATTTTTTCATACATCTTAAATAGAGAGATATGCTAGAAGGAACCGCACTTTTATTATCTGTTTTAGCGGTTTTATCGCTGATCGGTATTTCCATCTATTTCTACATGGATATGGACAAACACAAGGTGGCCAACGCTACGGATATTAAGATGGTAAAGACTGGTATTACCCAGGAGAAAACGGACCGTCTAGGAAATCTAGCGTATGTGATTGACCAGGTGAATGTGATTAACAAGGATATTAAGAAGACTTATGACGAGGCGAATACAGCACAAGATGTGCAGGTGACCAATCTAGGGCAGAAGATTGACAGCGTAGAGACGGGTTTCGGCTCTATTCTATCGGTTCGTTCAGGCACAACGGCTTCCAATATTCCTCTTTCAAGCATTGCTTCCCTAACAAACCCGAACATTGAGTTAATTAGAAATATTAGCACTATTGGTGGAATGACCATTAAGAATTCTACCCCGACCAACCAATTCAAAATCTGCGGTGGAACCCCTGAACAATGCATTCAGTTCCCAGACAGTGCCGGTAATATTTATATGACTGGCTTTGGAACCAGTGCGAATATTACAATGGCTAGCCCGGTGCAATTTAACAATGGCCTAAAAATCATGCGTAACGGCACCAACATTGGCACCATCGGCGTAGATACGGATAACAGTTCGCTCAGCATTTCTTCCAGCAACATCTATTTACGCGGAGATGTGAATGTAACCGGTAATCTAAAAGTGAATGGCACGATCACTCCTACAGTGGCAGGTCCTAAGGGTGAGATGGGTCCAGCTGGCTCTAATGCTGATATAACAGCTCTCACAGCGGCAGTAACAGCGGCCAACACAGCAAAAGTGGCGGCAGAGGCGGCAGCGGCACGGGCAGTAGCTGCAGCGGGCAGTGGTAACGTAGGTATGGGTACTACGTTGGTGACGCCATTCATTGGTAGTTACACTGTAGAGAAATTTGAGAATGCGACCTATAGTGTTGCCGCACCAAGATTCTATGCCGCATATGGCCCGATGTAAATCTGTTTCGGTTTCTTTTTCTTACTTTTCATATAAGAGATGAAATGGATAGATATTGTCCTCTATATTATTGCATTGGGTGTATTAATGATTACGATCATGCCAATATACACAAAAGAAACATTTAATACCAGTGTTATAGAATACCAAAAATTTGTAGCTCCTGCGAACGCGACACCTGCTCAGAAACAATTGAATGAAACCAACTACTTGAAAAGAGTATATGGAGGCAATAAGGCCGAGTTTAATACGGACCTCTTGATTATGGACAGATGTATTAGTATAGATATACCTGATGATAGTAAGGATTACTTGGAAACATTAGATAAAGACATTGAAAGTTTAGTGTTTCCTGTAGAGAAATATACATTTGAGATAACACGAATGGAAGATATAGATCGTCAGGTCATGTTGGGGTTGGAGAAATTCTATATCAAATATAACATCAAACAATTAATGGGGCCCATATATACATTACTCTTTCAAGCACCTTATTTACGGGTAGTAGATAAAGAGTGTCAGTCGAGATCCGTCAATGTCCAATATAATTATGGGGAAAACTATAATAATTTAGGCTATAACGTAAGTGTAGAAACTCCCGGTTTATGCAATACGGAATCTAATGCTTTAATGAAAAACAGCACATTTGTGGTAATGTATTTATTCTTCCCAGTTTATAATAAACGCGGAAAGATAACCTTTGTGAATTGGGAAAATATCAAATGTAATATGAATAAATTTATAAATAAGCGTTTCAACAGCGCACAATGCTTTATCAAATGTATGAATGAAAAAGATACTGCATGTGGGTGCTTAAATCTAGATACACCTTATAAGGCCAGATGTTTGGATGAAACGAATCCTACGGTGAATAGTAATAAATTGGTTAATTTCGGAACGCTCTATATTGTCAATGGAACAGAGGCTTCGCGAAGAATTAATGGAGTATTTGGAACCGCTTTCTTCTACGATTCTGTAAAGGTAAAACCGAATAATTATGTTACAAACCAATCAGAATGTGCTATAATTACACGCATTCCGAATCCAATATTTAACAGTGCTTCTTAAAAAAATTATTTACATTTAATAATGAAACAGCGGTATTATATCGCCTATATATTACTCTGGATTATTATAGTCTATTGGTTTTACCGAGTAGTATTTCAGAATCAGAATCAAGCTCCTGAACAGTTTGCCGTAGTGTCGGGTAGTTTTAGTGTATTTGAGATAGGAAAACCTTATTATATCATTGAAGCTTATGAAACATTAAAGGCTTTGACATACGATAAGGATACAGGAGAGGTAATATTGGCTCCATATCCAGTGGATAACGAATTACAACAATGGATTCCGGTGCGTGATGGCACCCAAGATTTAAAATCTACAACGCATAAATATTGTGCCACGACTGTGCTGCAACCAGGTATTCAATATGGCACCAGTTTTTTATTAAAGAATAAATCTGAACCTGTCTATTTAAATGTATATTACGATACGACTAACCGAATGATTGGCTATAATGTCTTTACGCTAAATACAATAACCATAAACACTCGTGTGGTAAATAATCTAGATAGCCCCATCTTTACGGATCCGGTAGAGGATCGTGCCAGATGTGCTCAGTTAGGAACATCCAGTGCGCCAGAATTACTACGGCCACAATGCACCTTGACGGATTATGATGTTAGAGATAATTGGGTGATTGATACGCCTGCCGTCCCCCGCAGATGTACAAAATATAAACCAAGACCTGCCTATGTGAAAGCAAAGGCTGTTAATGAAGGCCAATGGCTTGGAATAGATTGTGATGGGGGAGATATAACAAATGCGGTATGGTGGTATGGTGCGCCTGAGCAAAAAACTAAATGTCTTGAATTTCGCGGGCGCGCTGGATGTTATAAGTCTGCTCCAGATGGATATGGGAATTGGTGGTCCCAAGAATTATGGCAGGGAAGCTGCCGGGATCCAGGTGATATACTAGATTGTCGTTGGACTGGACCCGGTGGTGATAGAGCAGGTTCTATGCCACCTTTTATTTTAGCAACTGGATGGCGTAATGCATGTAATGGTGCAAAAAGTTGTGCATGGCCGGTTACAAATGCGGAATGGCATAATGATCCAGTCCCTGAAAAAGCCAAAATATCCGAAGTGCGTTGGAAATGTCAGAATACACCCGGAAGTGATGGAATAACCGATTGTGAAGCATATTCAGTAGCGAAATCTGCGACTTATAAGAATGATAAGATATACACGCCCTATTGCAAAATATGTAAATTATTTACAGGCAATTATAATAGAGTGACCTGTGCGGATACCACAAATAATATTAGAGAGGCTCAGAAGTTTAGTTTTGCGAATAATGAACTGCAATTGATGGATAAGCTAACCACAACAGGAGATACTGCTTTAAATATAGCAGCCTCGCAATATATCGGTTTAACATCGGAAGATAAACTCACACTATTACATAACCGTCCAGGGGTATTTTACTTTGTCGCACCCGCTTCCAGAGCAGAAATGCATGCTCAATATATGATTAAGAACCAGTCAATGGCGAAAAATACCGCATTAGAAACACAAATCTATAACGATGTGCGTGGATCTCTGCAAAGCAGTTAATAATTATTATATCAGGATATAGAAAAGAAAAGATAAATGAAAGAAAAGGCTTTTAAAATCGTTCCGACAGAAACATCACATGCATATCTGGATGATAAGAAAGTCTATCAGCTACATAAGATTCCGCAACAAAAAGGTTTTTCATACAAAGTAACCGATGGCTCTGAGTTTAAGGGAGTGGCCACAATGGTTAATGATTTTAACGAGTATATTCATGTGTTAAAATTATCAGATGGAAAAAATAAAATAGAAATCTATCGTTTTTATTTCATTGAGGACGAAGATAAGATATTTAAAAAATGTGTTAAGACATCCTTACCGAATAAGGTGCATATCGGCCCAAGGGGAGGAATGTATATACTTAAGAAAGAGAGGAAGGTGTATGTATAAGACCAGAGGCCGCATTTAGAATCCACTGAGGTAGGGCTCGGGCTATCTTTTTTTCAACCATAGCTAGTATTAGAAAGTAGCTACATACAAGGAAGAACTGTTTGGGGTGAGTCAGCTGAATGAGAAGGCGCATCTCTTTGGCTAGCGCTAAGCGGATGGTTTCCAAGTCCGTTGTTCGCAAAGAATCTTCTAAACAGCTAAGGTCAAAGAGCATTAATTGGTTATCTTTCATTAGGACTTCGGTCAGCATAAATAAATGGATATGTTGTTCAAAGGAGAGGTCTAGAAACCATTCTAGTTTCGTATATATTCCAAATAATTCATATTGGTGTAGAACATCTAGATAAGCCTCTGTAGCTGTTAACCACTGGTTTTCAAAATTTTGTTTTAAGGGTAATGCATCTATATAAGCTCCTAAACGTGTCGTAACATCGCTACTTATGGGCTCACGGTTGAGAGGGTTATAGCTGCCATTGGTGAGGACATGATGATGGAGCTCTGCTGCCCGGAAGGTATAGGTCAATCCCTTTGGGTTCTTGTAGCTAAAGAGAAGATGAGAAGGGATCTCTGAAATGGACTCCAATGTAAAGGGATCTACATCATTGATAGAAGGACTCTTTTCTTTATTCTTTCTCCATATTTTTTGAAATTTTATAAATGTAGCTACATACAAAGAATGAATGGTGGCTAGTTTGGCATGTTCTTGGAGGAGCCTCTGGACGAGTGCCTTTTTTGAAGCCATTTGTTTAGAGGTAAGGGTAAAGCCATAGTGATTAAAATATTGAATTAAATGGTCTCTTGTATAGAGGTAATCTATCTCTTGAGCCAGTTCTTCCACTGGAACCTGAGGCTTCATCGCTTGAAACAAATTATGCAAATTATAGGGGGTTGTATGTAGCGTTGGTTTGTGGTTGTCGTTGGTGTGTGCTTTAAATTTACAATTAATTTTATTACAGCATACGCCTTGTTTATGTCTTAATATAAATGGACACAGTGTCATCTCTAGTAATAAAAGAGTTAATCTTCTAAATAAAAATAAAAATTGAAACTGCTAGTAGGAGAGAGATATACATCCGGTCTTCGCCAAGCGAATCCCTTATCCCTCAGTTATCCGGTCTTCTCTACGCGAATCCCTTATCATTCCTATATACACTTTAAGTTCAGTAAAGCACTTAAACACTACCCTCGTTCTTAATCTAACTAAACTAAGATGGATTACTCTCCCCTACTCTCCAAGCAAGTTGATATCTCTAAGCTGAGCTATCTGCCGCCGAAGAAGAACACCAATGGTGGCAAGAGCGTGCTCGTGAGTTACTCGGGTGAGCCGCTGGTGATTCAGCTGCCAGTCATGTATATTCCCTATGGCGTAACGGATGCGGCCAATATTGTGATTGACAAGAATGCTAAGAAAACTGATAAGCTACTACCATCTCGCTATGTGCTGGATCTCTCTTTCCGTGGCAAGGAGGAGGATAAGCCTCTAAACAAGGCCTTTGAGAAGCTGCAAGAGATTGAGACTCGGATCAAGAAGGACGCATTTGCCAACCGTATCTCTTGGCTGAACGACCGCTTTGATGACATGGAGCCTCTGGTAAATAAGATGTTCTCCTCCAACATGCGCTTTGATAAGGACAAGGAGACGGGTAAGATTCTCAACCGTTATCCCCCGACCTTCCGTGTGAAGCTTCCTTACACGAATAAGAGCGAGACCGCTCCCGATTCCTTTGACTTTGACTCGTATGACATGGAGCAGAACGAGCTACCCTTTAAGGATATTAAGGATAACATCAAGGGCGCAAAGACGCGTATGATTATCCAGCTGGTTGGTCTCTGGTTTGCCGCTGGTAAATATGGCTGCACTTGGAAGGTGCTCAGTGGTAGCTTCCAGCAAAAGATGAAGAAGCATGTGGTCTATGTGGTAGATAGCGATGAGGAGGATGTCCCAGTAAAGAAGGGCGCCGCAAAGCACATGATGGAAGACGACGAGGATCTAGAGGACGATGTGGCAGCTGCGACAGCCAGTGTTACACAGAAGCTTGCTAACACTGTGATTTCTGAGTCTGAGGAGGAAGAAGAAGAGGAGGAGGAGGAAGAGGAAGAGGAAGAGGAGGAAGAAGAGGAGCGTGAGCCGACCCCGCCCCCTCGGGCAGTTACTCCTCCGCGGGCAGTGACACCACCTCCGAAGAAGAAGGTAGCCGCTGTAAAGAAGACCCTAAAGGTGTAATGTGGTAAAGGGGGCGCGTGGGTTGGGATTCAAATATTATAAAAACAAAAACATAACACGATGGGTTAGGAAAGCGGTCAAATCCGAATGCCTCAAGAGCATTTCCTTCATGGTTCGCGGGTTCGAATCCCGCACTCATCATTTAAACATTTTATCATTTTTGAGATACCGTTTTACCAACGGATAAATATAAAATAGTTACCGTTTTACCAACGGATAAAGCCTTTGCCTTTGCCGTTTTACCAACGGATAAAGCCTTTGCCTTTACCGTTTTAGAAACCAGAGTGCGACGATAAAGAATAGGCCGGCTGTCACAATGACACCCTTGAGAGTTGGCACACCCACTTCATTCATAAGCACATGAGGTTGGTTAGACCAAACTGAATAAACATTATTTAGAAATTTATGACTGTGGGTGAGCACTAAGAATGCAACGGTTAAGTAGAACGCTTGATTTATTTTTTGTCCAAAGGATCTTTCTTGATAGGTCACAGGCTGCAGCATTACACTCGGCGGAATGATTGGGCGCACGGGTAAGGCTTTTGAATTTTCCGTCATAGGCGTCTGATATTGGCTCGGATGCATGTCCATGTGTTATATGTTAATTATTGGATAGTTTATTTTTATGCAAATATACGATATGTGTGTTTAAAAATGGAATACCATTAAAATTACACGCCCCCGCTAAGGTATAAGCGCCCATATTGCGAAATAAGACCCATTCATTAAGCTCCATTTCAGGATAGCTGGGGAGCTCTATGATTTTATCCAGGCCATCGCACGTGGGTCCATAAAAGGTAGTATAATAGTGCTCTGTGGTCTGCTTAATGGCGTCGGGCACAGGAATATAATGGTCATAAAAGATACAATTAAAAGAACCATACAAACTATCTGTAATCCAATAATCCCGCGTCGTTTCCGTTTTGCGAATGCCAATAATATTGGTCGCTAAGTATCCAGAGGTTTCTGCAAAAAAACGCCCTGGTTCCGCAATAAATCTACATCAGAGTGTCGCCGGGAAATAACGTTGTTTTGCTTCTTGAATAATGGTCGGGATTGCACCCAATTTATGGGAGGTAAATCCGCCACCAATATCCACCAACTGAATGGTATAGCCCCGCGCCGCTGCCAAATCATAGAACTCTCTGGCTTCTTGAATGGCTTGGGCATAGGATTCCCCAGAAGAAGCACCGGAACCCACGTGGAAACTAATGCCCATAATATTTAAACGATGCACAGAAGCCGTTTCTAAAATGATTTCCCAACGACTTTTATCCGCCCCATATTTATGTGCAAACTGACATCTCGCATCTGGATCTTTGGCATAGATTCGCACCACTAGATTCATTTCGGGACAAACCGCGGCTATTTTTAGTAGCTCAGTTTCCGTATCAAAGGTGGCCATACGGATACCACGCTGATAAGCCGCGATGATATCCCGTTGCCGCTTGCATGGATTGGCGAAGATAATCCGTCCGGGATCAATGCCTAACGAAATGACGCGATCCATTTCGGCAATAGAGGCACAGTCAAAATTGGCACCCATTTCGGCTAGTTTTTTAATAAATCCAATATCTGGATTGCATTTAATGGCATAATAAGGTTGGATATCTGTAAAATGCTGCGTCCATAGTTGATAGAGTCGTTCAATTTCACCGATATCCAAGAAATAGATGCTCTCTTCGGTATGCTGTGTGGTCTCTAAATATTCTTGAATGGCTGGATAGACATCTCCTTGGGTCTTGTATTCTAGCGTAGTAGAAGAAAGGGAGAAGGTATCCAGTTTTGTTTAGGCTATACAAAAATAACAAAAAATTCTTAAATCAAAATGTCCAGATTCAGTTAGTAATTAGGCATTCAAGGTATTCTTGGGTTCCGTTGGGTAAAAGTGATATTTATCAACCGTAGAGAGAGGGTTATACTGGCGACATACAGGGCATGATAAATTGACACCTGCCATGATAAGGCGATTATAAAGAGTGCCTTTTCTCTGTGTGACTCGTGTCATATGCATTAGGCAGGTGAGGCAGAGGTAATGCTCGCAATCTAGGATGACTAGGGGCAATGATTCTTCTTCCATGCAAATAGGGCATTCTGGTGGGGCTTCTTGATGTGAGTGCAATTGCAATTTTAAATACATTCGTTCATGGTTGCCGAGGAATTTAAAAGTTCTTTTTGTTTTCGCCTCTGTATAAAATCGCATTAGATCCAGAGCACCATTCTTCTGTAATTTCTTACATATTTTATAGAGGGCTTGCTGATTTATCTCGCTAAAGGTGACGAGCTCTTTATCTGTAGCGGTCTCTATCTGGATCTTATTTTTCATTTTCGCAAAACAGAGAATTGTATCGCACCATGAAGAAGGATGTAATTTTAGATTTAACTCGGTCTGAAAGGTATGATCTGTTTTATGACATTGGGCTTGTAATTTTTGTAAAATCTCTTGTGAATCCATCATATCCCCTTGATCCCTTGATTTATGCTGCTTAATGTATTTCTTCCAATACTTATAGGGCAAAATGGATTCCTGCAGTATAGGCTCTGTAAATGTAGCTTGCGTATGCTTTAAAAATTTATCAAACTTCATTTATAAGATATAGCCGTTTTATTTTTAATATGTATTAGTATATATGGAACGTGGATCATTCACACCCACTCCAAGGAAACATCCATCCCGAGCAAAAAGTGTACCACCTCTGCAACCCCAAATAAATAAGCCTATAACA